>ERZ1035032.909-NODE-909-length-20546-cov-7.013177_pt1 | contig 20546 bp, 18 predicted proteins | sample MGYA00520693_ERZ1035032 | MGnify/ENA primary metagenome ERZ1035032 (study PRJEB33766, sample SAMN09781740) | gut metagenome | biome: gut microbiome | host: Homo sapiens | place: Madagascar | study: EMG produced TPA metagenomics assembly of the PRJNA485056 data set... | reverse complement strand
TTGCATACAGGCTGCTCTTCAGAAACAGGATGATTTACAGCGGACTGAAAAACACGGCTGCGGTAATCTTTTTCGGGCTTATTCTGAATATGGTTATGACAACAATAGGGGCGTATTTCCTTACAAGAAAAAATGTTTTCTGGCGTGATTTTATTATGATGGCAATCGTGTTTACCATGTATTTTTCCGGCGGAATCATTCCGTTTTACTTCACGGTTAAGGAGCTTCATATGGATAACACGCTGCTGTCGCTTATTATTCCGGCGGCGGTGAGCACATACAACCTTATTATTCTGAGAACAGCGTTTGCGGCAGTGCCGGAAAGCCTTGAAGAATCTGCGCGGCTTGACGGCGCGGGGCATCTGAGCATCATAAAAAATGTATATGTTTTTAAAAGATACAATTGAGCGTTTGTGTCCGTCATAATCACAATGATTAATTGAATTATTACCACAATAAGTGAATATGTTTAATTCTATAATCTCTTCTTTTGAATCTTGTGCAATTCGACAATCATCCGCATTAATAAACCTACAAATATTGCTATCGTAGTACCTAGATTGCAAGTAATAGTAGTCTGTTTCGTTATCGTAGTAATATCCACGGTAACGAAGTGGGTTTTGTTTTGCAATGTCGGTATCGGCAGTTAAAACTTTACCCCAAGCGTCGTATTCATAATTGCCTACAATATCGCCGTTTGTGTCGGTAATTGCAAGCACATCGCCCATTTGATTGGTAATGTAGAAATACTGCGTGCCGTTGAGAACAAATCCAAGTGGTGTGCCGTTGGTGTCATATTGGAAATACCATGTGTTTTCGCCGTCGGTTTGCGACAGAATAACGGCGTTGTCGGTATTGTAGTATGTTGTAACACCGTTTACGGTCTTGCTTGTGCGTATTCCGTTTTCATCATAGGTATAGCTATAGGTATTATCGTCGTCAACAATGCTTTCAAGATTTCTGCCGGAATTCCAAGTGTATTCCTTATCACCGTAGGTAAGAACATTACCGTTATCGTCATAGGTAAGCTATGTGTAGTTTATAGCGGTCAATTCGTCCTTTCGCTCGTCATTGAATGTGCAACGACTTAATCTACTGCGAATAATGTAGTTTCATCATTGGTTATCGCGCAAAAATAATTACTATCATAGCTACTTTGTACATCTAAAAAAAGAGAATTTTTAGGAAATTCAATTTTTTTAATTAACGAAAAGTTCTCACCATCGTATATGTAAAAAGCTAATACTGCAGAGATAAGAAAATATTTACCGTTGCTGATCCAATTTATACTATATACGGTTTCGGGTGCTTTGAATTTTATTCTGCGTGTACCTGCAAAATCGAAAATTTCTATTTTCTTTCCATTCGCATATGCAATATAGTTATTATTTGGTTCAATACTGTAATTCGTTAGAGGAACATCCTTCAAAGTTTTGTATAATGGAGTTGAATCATTATTCATGGGATAACGATAAAGTGATAATTCACGATTACGCTCTTTAAGCGAGTTTATTGAAACAAAATATATTTGATTTCCCAATCCTAATATATCCCAACAATATTTCGGTTGACAACAAATTTCCTTAACATCGGTATGATTGACAATATAAGCTTTTCGATAAAATTCATTATGTTTTGCCGAAACCAACAATTTATTATCAAATACCCTATATAAATTGCAATCAACTCCGAAATTCTTTTGCAGAACGGTGCAATGTCGATCTTTTAAGTTTATGCAATATAGACTTCCATGCTCATTGACAACATATGCAAATCCATCTATAAACAAACAATAATAAGATTTTTTTATCGGAAAAGTCATTGTTTGTTTTCCATCATGAATAAATACATTGTTTTTACTATTGTAAAACATGTTTTCACCATCTGTGAGTAGAATTTCTTGGAAATATTCACTTTTAGGTGTTATTGATTTGATACACTTTATTTGCATAATTGTCCTGCTACCTTTAAGACAAACCCAATAAACATTAATGTTCCTTGAATTCTATATTTTCATACAGTTTTATTTTTGCCCTTATTAGCGCCAAGCAATACGGAATATATTTTTTTGTGATATTCATTAGTGTGTATATGTTTATGAAGAGTTTTACGAATAGAAACCAAATTGCACCTATCATTTACACTGATTCCACATTGGTTTAATATGTTTCGAGAATCCTTAGCTCTGCGATCTCCTTTTGCAACAATGTGATGTACTTCATTAGAATTATATTTACGGCTGTTTTTAGCTACTTTGACAATAGCTGATATGGTTGCTGCAAATGATTTGACGGCGGTAATTGCTTTATTCGCCAACATATATACAACGTCATCAACTGCATTTCTAAAAGTTGGACTAATAGCATATAAGATAGCAAAAGAAAATACTGCAACAATTATAGCCACGGAAACAGCAGATATAGAAACACCTGCCACTGTTAATAAATAAAAGTGTCCATTAATATCGCGACTGTTTATTGGATTGTTATTACAATAAGCGAATAAGTTTATTCCTACATTAACATCTTTTGTTACATTAACTATCTCGTGTATATCCGCATTAATGAATCTACAAATATCACTATCATAATATCTCGACTGCAAGTAATAGTAGCCTGTTTCGTTATCGTAGTAGTAGCCACGGTAACGAATTGGGCTTTGCTTTGCAATGTCGGCGTCGGCAGTTAAAGCCGAACCCCAAGTGCCGTACTAATAATTGCCTACAACAGTTCACTCGGGGAAAGGCTTTGTGTTTGGTTTTTTAATTTTATTTATTCGTCGTCCCCTGCGGAAAGAGTTGTTGAACTTTTAAGTTCGCTGTTGTCAACACCTTTAACCTTTTTGTCTATTGTATAATTGTTGTCGCCGTCGATACAAATTAAGTCGCCGTAATTTTCGTCATTATCATAATCGGTGATTGCGTAAAATTTGCCGTTGTATTTGCCGAATGACCAATTTATAACATCGTCGGCAACTTTTTCGGTGTTGCCGTTTGAATATTTATAAATATTACATTCACCGGTCTTTTCGCTGTAATCGGTTGCATAATAATATGTGTCTTTTTCATTTGGGTCATAATAAATATTAAACGGTGCGGCATCTTCAATTTTCTTGTCCTTGATATGGAGCGTGCCTTTGTAGTTTGAATTGTCGCCGTATCCGTCAAGAGACATAAATTCGCCGTTTGCATAGAGGCAAACATAGATGTTTTCGGCAATTGTTTTGGCATCGGACATACTTTCTGCCTCTTCAGGAAGGGAGTATATCGAAACTGAATCCCACGAAGTGTCATCGGAATTACTGTCATACTTTTTTGCAAATGTTACAACAAATTTCGATGAATCAGGGTCGTAGTTAACCGTTGAGCAGTAGTAGCCTTCCTTTTCAACAGAAATGAGTTTGCTGCCGTTGTAAATTGCATTATGCATGGTGATTTGTTCACTGATTTTTGTTGATATATTTTCGCTGTCTGAAAGTTTTGTAATATCAACCTTTTTCATACTGTCAATCGAGGTGTCATATACCGAGAAATTGACATATTCTGTAAATCCTGCCGAGTCGGTGCCGTTCGGCAAATTGTTAATTTGCATAATTGATGGATACGAAAGGCCGCTCGCGAGTTTTTCACCGCTCTCATTATAAAGTGAATATGATCTGTAGCTGCTGTCGGCTTTAAGGTCTTCTCTCAAATTGTTTCTGTCAAGTGCGGCTTGATAGTCGCTGTATGCTTTGTCATACTTTTCCTGCGCTTCATCATAAGCGGCTTGGTATGCGTCATAATCGGTCGTTGTGTATGAATAGCCCCAATCGTCGGTTTCCTGCTTTTGGTACTTTTCAATGTTTGGTGCATAATCGTCCCAATTTGGCTCTTTGGCTTTGGCGTCCTTATCCTTCATCGAGTCATTTATCAAATCGTAGTAGGTATATTTTTTGTCGCAGACGGTGTAATAAATATTGCCGTTTGCAGATGCGAATGACTCAACTTTATCGGCGATTTTTTTGTCGCTGCCGTCTTTTGCGGATGCGCTGTAAAGATTGTCATCCTTTTTATACAGGATAGTATCGCTGTCAATGTCGAAGGCATAATCCTGTGCACCCTCAACGATTTTATTTTTGTCGCCTGTTGATACATCAACGGTGCATACATTGTATGTAGGGTTGTCGTATTCATCTGCCTCTTGGTCATACTCGCCCTGATTACATTTTGTTGCTACAAAATAGCTGTTGTCACTGCTGAATGATGAAACATTTGCATCGGAAATCAGCTTTTCGGTTTCACCGTTTGCATCTGTTGCACAAACATTTCCGTCTTTTGCATAAATGATTTTATCAATGCTGCCGATAACCGCTTCAATCGTCGAAACATTTTTTGCAACAAGTGTGCCTTCGTCCTTTTCGTTGCCGATTTCCTTATAATAGATGTTGTAGGTATAGCTCGTTGCATTATCTTCGTCGGTGTGTTCTTCTCTGTCGGTGGTGTAAACGATATATTTCGAATCCTCCGAAAGTTTGTAATCACCGCCGTAATCATTTGTTACCTCAAATGTTTTTGCCTCATCACTGCCTAATGACTCAACTACAAATAGTCGGCTGTCGGTGTAATAAACCATCGGCTTTGTCGTTTCCTCTTTTTTGCCGCCAAACAGAACAATCAAAAGAACAACAACTGCAATAACGATTGCCGCAACGATGACGCCGATTGCGATTTTTACGCCTTTTTTGCTTTTTTGCTTTTTAGGCTTGCCGTCATTACCGTTGCCTGTGTCTGTCGACGGTTGAACTTGATACGGCTGAGCGGCAGGAACAGGTGTCGGTTGATACTGCTGTTGTTGAGCCTGTTGAGGCGGTTGATATTGTGGCTGCTGTTGCTGATAAGGTGCGCCTTGCGCCTCTGAGCTGCCGACAGGAACATATTGATTTTGAGCCTGCGGCGGATATTGCGCGCCCTCATAGCTGCTGCCATTTGCTGTCGGTTGTGGGATAGGTGAACCGCAACTTGTGCAGAATTTTGAATTGTTTTCATTTTCCGCGTTACAATTCGGACATTTCATTTTTTCTTCCTCTTTCCTTATTTTATTTAACACTATAATATCATATATCGACACCGATTTGCAATTGTATTTGAAGTAAAAAGTGATGTTTGGCTGATTTTGCGTGATATTCGGAGGCGGAGCGCAAAAAAGCACCGCTTTACTAAAAAGCGGTGCTCAAAAGAGTTGTTATTTACTTGTCATACGAAACAGTTTCGTATTTTTGTATCGACGGATAATATCTGAACATTACCTTGCCGACAAGCAAATCCTTGTCAACATAATTCGTTGTTGACCAATATCGCGAATCGCCCGAATCCTCTCTGTTGTCGCCCATAACGAAATAGCAGTTTTCGGGCACCTTATACACTCCGTCGGCATGATTGCCCTCGTATGTTGTGCCGACAACATAGCTTGTTTCGTCAAGCATTTTTGCCTTGCCGTCACTGCCGGTTATATAAACCTGACCGCCTGTGATTGTAACGGTTTCGCCCGGAAGACCGATAACACGCTTGACATAATATGTTGTTTTGCCCTTCGCATAATCATCGGGATATTTAAAAATGAAAATATCGCCGCGTTCGGGCTCTTTAACAAGTCGGCTTGCGATTACTCGGTCGCCCTCCTGAATTGTGTTGAGCATTGAGCCGGTGGGCACAACCGCATTTGCAAAAACACAGTGCTTGAGAAACAGCGCAACCAAAAGCGCGATTATGATGGGCAGGAAAAATTCAAGCATTTCCTGCGCCTTGCTTTTCGGCTTTTTCGTTTTTACTTTTTGTGTTGTTTCGTCGCTGTCCTGCTTTGCCAGCTCTTCGGTGTTGTCAACCTTGACAGCCACAGCTCCGCAGTTTTCGCAAACATAGCGTTCGCCGTCCTGTTTCATTGTATCCTTGCCGCAAACCTTACATTTCATAAAATTGCTTCCTTTAGTTTATTTTGTAAATTTTAAAATTACTGCTTCGTATGGGTGCAAAGTCATATCAATTTTGCTTTTGTATGAATAAAGTTCGTCGCTCTGAGGCAATGAATTGCACATTATGTTTATGCGCCTTACATCTTTCAAATCCTCAGGCACGCCCATAAGTTTGTTAAGATTGAGGGTGAGGGGGGCATTTTCATCTGTTGAGTTTCTCAATGCGATGATACCCTCGCCGTCATCTGTCCAACTGAAATAGCCGTAAACATTGTTGTCCTCGGGGTCGCCGCCGATAAACATTGCATTTTTGAGAATATGATAATTTTCTTTTTGAAATCTCATTGCTCTTGCAAGCGCGTCCCATTTGGCGTCAGACATCATATCGTATGAAAGGTGAAGTTCGTTGAGAGCGTTGCCTCTTATTGCACACCAGAAAATATATTTTTCAAACTCCTCGTCGGTGTATTCAACCTTTGCCTCTCTGCCGTAAATCGGCTCGTGGTTATAAAGGCGATTGAGCGGAATTTGGTTTGCTCTTCTGCAAACGCAGTCATAATATCTTGCGTCACGGTATGTGATTTCAGACTCAACCTGCGGCTGGTCCTCAATGTTTTTGGCAAAGCCTATATCGTTGCTGTTTTGAATCCAAATTGAATTTACCCATTGCAGCCACCACGGCGAAATATTGACATAGCATGTCATATTAATCCACAAATCGCGGTTGTTGACTTTTCGTGCGGCGCGGAGTTTTGAAAAAAGCCTTATCCATTTTTGCCACATATCGGTTACAAAATACATATCGTTTTCGCCGCCTACGGCATGGTCGTGCGTTTCGTCCGTGCAGGGTGCAAGGCAAAAGCCGTCAAGCTTAAGATATGTTATGTCAAATTCCGATACGGTGTCAATCAAAAAGTCGGTTAATTTGTTTACATATTTTGATGACGCAATACAAATATCGTTTGCATTTTTGTTGAAATAGCCGTTATTACCCTTTTGAACACGCTTTGCAAACGGCTTTGCTTTTGAATAGCCGCCGCGCGGACCGAGCCAAAGACCGAATCCCGTGCCCATTTCCTTACAATCGTTTGAAATATTTGTCAGCTTGTTAGGAAATGTTTTTTTGTCAAATGTCCAAAACTTTGCCTTGTAATCGTTCCATCCGTCGTCAACAACATATGCGTCGAGTTTTGGCGCATTGTGAAATGCAAGGCCCTTCGCGATTTCGCTGAACGAGTCGCGTATAATCTGTTCATCGATTTTGAGCATATGGTCATACCAACAGTTGTATTGAAAACGCAGGTTTGACGGTTTGCTGATGAAATTGATATATTCGTAAAATGCCTTTTGCACTTCAAGAATCGTGTTGTCTTTTGCGCCGCCCATAACGGTAACGGGGCAAATAAAGTTTTCGCCGAGCGGTCTGCCGACAAAATATTTTATCTGACCTGCGCCGTGAATGATTTTGTTATCCGTTGCGGGAAATTCACAGCCGAAAAACAGGCTGTCGATATAAAACGGCTGACCGAGCGATGCGTGGTAGCCCGAAAGTTCTGTTCCGTCGGGCATAATGTCAACGCCGTAGTGGGTTTTTGAATTGATGATTCCGATATCGTCAAGCAAAATCCAATCAACGGCGTTATCGCCCTTTTGCGATAGTGTGATTTGTTTGCAGATTGTGTTGCTGTCATCGTGCACCCAATATTCTATCGTAGCCGTTATTCCCATGTTTTCGGCAAAAACAAACATAAGCTTGTTGCCGTTTTCAAGGCTTTTTGTAACAGCCAATCCTTTAGAGGAAAACTCCGTTCCGTCAACAAAATGAACAACAAATTCACTGCCGTTGCCGTCGGGAACAAAGCTCATATTTGAATATTTATTAAGTATTTGGCTTGCAAAAAAATTATCGTTTACGATTTTAAATTCTCTTTTAAGCCTTTTACTTTCAAGTTTAAACATAGTTACCCCTTTTAAAACCGGTCAAATTTATAATTCTTCCTTAATATCCTCAAGCGCCCTTGCAAGCTGGTCGGGGCATGAGGTCGTTTTGTATCCGCACTGAATGCCCTTGAGAGAGTCGATAACATCGTCAATCGTTCTGCCCTTTACGAGCGAAGAAATGCCCTTAAGGTTGCCGTTGCATCCGCCGCGAAAGCTGACGCTGTTGATTTTTTTAGTGTTTTCATCGACATCCACAACAATTTGAGTTGAGCAGGTGCCCGATGTGTCATATGTAAATTCCATTTTTATCCTCCGTATTATCATCCTAATTTTATATATTATACATACTTTGCGTTAACAATTCAACTACAAAACAAGAACGAAGTATTAACAATTGTTTGCCTTTTTCAGCGCAAAAACAAGCCAACCGTTGTTTTCGTATCTTTCGATAATTTCAAAGCCGTTTTGCGCGAACGAATAAAGCACCTCGTCCTCGCGGTTTTCAATAATTCCGCCGGTGATGTAAACGCCGTCGTCGCTCAAAAATTCGCCGACTTGTGTGTTAAACTCCATAATAATGTCAGCAACAATGTTTGCGACAACAAGATTGAATTTGCCGTTTACTTTGTCCGACAAATTGCCTTTAACAGCGTTGAATACAGGTGGTTTAAAACCGTTTTCCTCTGCATTTGTAAGAGCTGTTTTGACTGCGAGCGAGTCAATATCAACGCCGAATGCGCTCTTTGCGCCGAGCAGCAGGCACGCAATCGACAAAATTCCGCTGCCGCATCCTATGTCAAGCACCGTTGTGTCGGGCGTTACATATTTTTCAAGCGTTTCAAGGCAAAGTTTGGTTGTCGGGTGACTTCCCGTGCCGAATGCAAGACCCGGCTCAATATTCAAAACTTTTCTGTCGCCTGCGTCGTAGTTATCCTCCCAGACGGGTCTGATAAGGAGCTTTTCACCTATCGGCATCGGGTGAAAATATTGTTTCCAATTGTTTTGCCAATCCTCAACTCGGCAATCCTGAATTTTTATTTCGTATTTGATGTTTGCATCGTCGAGTCTGTCCTTAATAAACGCAACAGCTTCAAGCGGATTTTCGTTCGGATTGACATAAATGTGGATGATACCGTTTGTTCTGTCCTTTTGGAGGAGCGACTCCTCGATAAGGTCGATATGGGCGATTTCCATCGTTTCCTCTTCAAGTGCCGAATAATCCTCGATATATATTCCGTACGGCACAACCATATTGGCAATGTTTCCTGCCGTTTCAATGTCGGCTGTTGCAACCGTTACGGTGATTTCTGTCCAGCATTCCTGCTCGACCGCGTTTGTCATTCCCATTTGCGTTTCCCCGTTATTCAAAATTAACTCTGTGCTCGGTTGATGAAAGACCGTGGTTATAAAGCTTTCTGTTGTCAAGCGCCCACTGTCTGTCGGTAAATTCGCCCGGTTTAACCTTTGATGTGGCGTTGTTTACTTCAAACACCGTTGCATCAAGCGCGTCAAGACTTGAAAGAATTATGGCCTCAAGAAACATCGGCCTTGTCGGTGAGCCAAACTCGGGCACGCCGTGGTGCGACAAAATCATATGTTCAAGAAGCGGAACAATCTCGCTGTCGATTCCAAGCTCATTCGCCGCATCATTGACATACATTGCGCCCTTAACAAGGTGACCGATTAATTCGCCCTCAACGCTGTATCCCTTTGCAAGTCCGGATTTGCCTGTTTCAAGCTCCCATGTTTTGGCAACATCGTGCAAAATGACGCCCGAAAACAAAAGGTCCTTGCAGATATTCGGATAAATTTTGCACATTTCTTCAGCCATGCGCAAAATGCTCATTGTGTGATAAAGCAAGCCGCCCACCATTGCGTGATGAAGTTTTAAAGCGGCAGGGTAGGTGATGAGCAAATCTTTTCTTTCGTCAATGATTTTTGAAACGATTTTTTTCAAATCTTCGTTTTCAAACGCATCAACGCGTTTTTTTATCATATTGAAAAGCTGTTCGCCGCCGATTTCGCTTGCCGGAACAAGGTCGCTGAGCGAATAATTGTCCTCGTTTGATGCGGGTCTGATTTGTGAAATTCTGAATTGGTCTTTGCCGTTGTATGCTTCGACGGTGCCTCTGATTTTAACAATCATATCTTGCTCGAATGTATCGGCAGAGCCGTTGAAATCCCACAGTTTTGCGCTCATTTCGCCGTCTTTGTCGGAAATAAGAGCGTCAAGATACTGCGAGCCGTTTTTCGTCTTTTTTACATCGCATTTTTTAAGTATAACATATCCGTCACACATTCCGTTTGGGAGTTGTTTAAAATTCATATTGTGCCTCCATAATAATTATATGCCTATTATAACGCATAAGCCGTTTTATATCAAGCGAGATAATGGCAAAGTATTAAATCCGAGAAATAATTTTAAACTTATTTTTAAGTTATGCCCTTCTTTCTTGACAATATTATAATATATTGATATTATTAATTAAATGGATTAATTATTGCGGCACGGCGTTTGCCTGCCGTTATTTATAACACCGAATTGGAGTGGTATTGATGAGAGATACTGAAAATCTCTGTGCGAATTGCTGGAAAGAGCTGACTCAAGGTGCGGCATGCCCGGAGTGCGGCTTTGACAACGACAATGCAAACGATACAATGTTTTTGCAACTCAAAACAGTTTTGCAGGGCAAATATGTTGTCGGCAAAGTTTTGAGCCAAGAGAGCGACGCCGTAACCTATTCAGGCTATGACGCACAGCTTGACAAGGTTGTGATTATTCGCGAATTCTATCCGAAGGGCATGGCAAGCCGTCTTGAGGGCAGTGCCGACCTTCATGTAAGACAAAAATTTATTGACTCGGCTGTAAGATACAAAAAATCATTCTATAAACTTTGGACAACACTTGAAAAAATGCAAAGCCTTTCGGCTGTTGTTCCCGTTTATGATGTTTTTGAGGAAAATGCGACCGTTTATGCGATAATCGAAAAAATCGACGCTGTTCCGCTTCGCGAGTATTTGCTCAGAAACAAGGATGGTTATATCGCGTGGGAAAACGCACGCCTTATGTTTATGCCTGTGCTTACAACGATTGAGGCGCTCCATTCAAACGGAATTATTCACGGCTCAATCACGCCTGACAGTCTGCTTTTGTGCGCCGACGGTAAGGTAAGACTCAATCCGTTTTGTATTCAGGAGGCTTGCATTCAGACAAGTCCGCTTGAATTTAATGTGACAGACGGATACACTGCACTTGAGCAGTATGACAACAATCATAAAATGTGCGCAGGTACCGATATTTATGCATTCAGCGCGTGTATTTACAGAGCGCTTGTCGGCACAAATCCGCCGCCTGCTCCTGCAAGAGAAGCTAACGATAAATTGATGATTCCGAACTCAATTGCCGAAACAATCCCGATGCATGTAATTAAAGCACTCGGCAGCGGACTTCAAATCTATCCGGAAAAAAGAATTAAAACAATCGGTGCGTTCAGAGAGCTTTTGGATGCATCGCCGAGCGTAAGGGCTGCGGCTGCCGAAAGCGCGACGGCAAAACAGAGCAAGCCCGAAGCAAAAGTAAAGCCGACCGAAGAGAAAACAGAAAAGAAAAAAAGCAAAAAAGGCAACATAATTATTATTGTCCTTGTTGTTTTGATAGTTGCGGCAATCGGCGCAGGCGTTTATTTTTCAAGTTTTTATAACAAGACAAACGATGCGCAGGATAACACGCAGTCTACGGTTGGCACAGCCGAAGTTCCGCAGTTTGTTAATATGGACTACACAAAAAGCTATGTTGAGGACAATGCAAGCTGGAACAGTCAGTTTAAAATCACCTATGAATACGAATACTCAACCGATGTTGAGGAGGGCATAATCTTTAAACAAAGCGTTGCGGCAGGCGAAAGCGTAAATGTCGGCACGGAAATTGTGCTCACTGTCAGCAAGGGCATCCAAACCGAGGAGGTTATCGATGTCGGCGGTTTGAATATCGACGAGGCTACAAAAAAACTTGAGGAAAAGGGCTTTAAGGTTTCGACTGTTGAGGTTTACAATGACGGCAGTCACACGCCGAACACGGTTAAAACAAGCTATGGTATGGCACCGGCGGCAGGCGAGGTTGTCGCAGTCGGTGAGCAGATAGTTCTTCAGGTTTACGGCGAAGTTCAAACAACCACAACACAGCCACAAACAGAGGATACAAGCGAAAATACAGATTGATACGGTAATATTTATGCCGGGGCGCCGTGACAAAAAATCGGCTCCTCGGCAAAATTTTGTTTAAATATGGAAGAAGAATTAGAAAAATTAACAGGCACTGTTGAGGATATTACATATTTCAGCGAGGAGACAGGCTACTGCGTGGCGGAAATAAGCACTGCGCAGGAGGGTGTTACCATTGTGGGAAACATGGGCGAACTTGTTGTCGGCAGCGAAATCGAATGTGTGGGAAAATGGGCATTTCACCCCTCGTTCGGACGACAGTTTAAGGTTGAAACGGTCAGCCAAACACTGCCTGCCGATGCAGGCGGAATGCTCCGCTTTTTGTCGTCCGGTGCAATCAAGGGTGTGAGAGAATCAACGGCGACGAAAATTGTTGAGGCATTCGGCGCGGATTCGTTCAATGTTATTGAAAATGAGCCGGAAAGGCTTGCGCAGATAAAGGGTATCACAAGAAAAAAGGCGCGTGAGATAAGCGAGGAGTTTAAAAAGCAATTTCTCGCCCGCGAAATGATTGTCGGTTTAACCTCGCTAGGACTTTCTCAAAACGAGGCTGTCAAAATATACAAGATGTTTAAGGCAGAGTCAATGGATATTGTCAAGGCAAATCCGTACGCACTCATCGGCTCGCAGACAGGAATAGACTTTGACCGTGCCGACGAAATATGCGACTCGTTGCAGGACAAGCCGCCGTTCGATTACAGGGCGCAGGCAGGTATTTGCTACATAGTAGAGCACAATTTGAAAAACGGTCACACCTGTGTGCCGCGAAGCAAGGTATTCACTCCTGCGTGCGATTTGCTTGAATGCAGTGTTGACGATGCCGAAATCGCTATTGACAATGCAATTGACGCAAAAATGGTTGTGCAAAAAAATATAAACGGCAGAGCATTTTTGTTTTTGCCCGATATTTATTCCGCCGAGGCGTCTGTTGCCGACAGAATTAATGTGATGATTAAATTTCCGCCCGCCAAAAAGGAAATTTTTGACGGTGAGGTTTATGCCTTTGAAAAATCACACGATATAGAGTTTGACGAGAAACAACGCCAAGCTATTGAAATTGCCGTGAACAAAGGTTTACTTATTCTAACCGGCGGACCGGGAACAGGTAAAACGACGACGGTCAGGGGCATTATCTCACTGATGAAAAACAGAGGGCTTAAGGTTGAACTTGCAGCCCCCACCGGCAGAGCCGCTCAGCGAATGGAGGAGCTGACAGGATTTGAGGCGAAAACAATTCATCGTCTGCTTGAGGTTGAATATCAGGAGGACGGAAATTCGTCAAAATTTGTCCACAACCTGCGCAATCCCATTGATTGCGACGCGGTTATCGTCGATGAGCTTTCAATGGTTGATATTAAACTTTTTGCATCACTTCTTGACGCACTGCCTTTGCATTGCCGCCTTATTATGGTGGGCGACCAAAATCAGTTGCCGCCCGTCGGCGCAGGCAATGTTTTGCGCGATATGATTGAAAGCGGAGTGATTGATGTTGTTGTGCTTGATAAGGTGTTCCGTCAGGCAATGAAAAGCAAAATCGTCACAAACGCTCACAGAATTGTTGCCGGTGAAATGCCTGTTTTTGACAACAGCCCCGAGTCGGACTTCTTTTTGCTTAAGGAAAATGTCAAATACAATGTGCCTAAAAAGATACTCAATCTTGTCACCGCAAGGATACCGTCTTCGTTCGGCTTTGACCCTATGAACGATATTCAGGTGCTTTGCCCGAGCAGAATGGGCGAAACGGGCACACAAAATATCAACGCTGTTCTTCAGGCAAGGCTTAATCCGCCGTCGAGTGAGAAAAACGAAATCAGATATAAGGGCTACATTCTGCGCGAAGGCGACAGAGTAATGCAAATCAAAAACAACTACGATGTGCCGTGGTATAAAAGTGATGATAACGGTGCAGGTGTTTTTAACGGCGACATAGGTATTTTGACAAATATCGACAGAGCAAATGATATAATAAATGTTCGCTATGATGACAAAGAGGCAATGTATAGTTTTGAAAATGTCAAGGAGCTTGAACTTGCGTATGCAATGACTGTTCACAAAAGCCAGGGCAGCGAGTTTCCGGTTGTTGTGATGCCGGTGCTTTCCGTGCCGCAAAAGCTTGCTTACCGCAATTTGTTTTACACTGCGCTGACAAGGGCAAAAAGCCTCATTGTTTTGGTCGGAAACGAGCAAAGCATAAGCGCCATGGTCGATAATGACAAAAAGTCGCGGCGATACAGCGCATTGAAATATTTTATTGAAAATAATGACGATATTTAATTGAAAATACGGACGATATATAGTATTATAATTACTAATATATTAATTAACGGTGATAAAATTGTTTGGATATGATTTGGGAATAGATTTGGGCACAAGCAGTCTTGTTATTTCTGTGCCCGGAAAAGGAATAGTTGTAAACGAGCCGTCTTATGTTGCGTTTGATACGGAGTCGCAAAAGGTGCTTTATGCAGGTAAGCGCGCGTATTATTTGCAGGGCAGAGAGCCAAAGGGCGTTGAGGTTTGCCAGCCGATAAAAAACGGCGTTATCAGCAATTATGAGTTGACAGAGCAAATGCTCAGATACTTTATAAACAGAGTTATCAAAAAAAGCATTTTCAGACCGCGCGTTGTTGCGGCTGTTCCTGCCTTTGCGACAGATGTTGAAAAAAGAACGCTTATTTCGGTTATTATCACGGCAGGTGCAAGGTCTGTCTGTCTTATTGAAAGTCCGCTTTGTGCCGCATTCGGTTCGGGTGTTGACCCGATGCACCCAAACGGCGTGTTTGTTATTGACATAGGCGGCGGAACAACGGATATGGCAGTTGTTTCTCAAGGCTCAATGAGCCAAACTGAAACTGTCGACATTGCAGGTGATGCATTTGACAGAGAGATTATGAAATTTATTAAGGAAAAGTTTGATGTGCTCATCGGCATTCGTTCGGCAGAGGATATTAAACGTCAAATTGGCTGTGCCGTGCCGCGCCCTGACGAAATTGTTATGTCGGCAAAGGGCAGAAACCTTTTAAACGGCATGCCGAAGGTTGTTGATATTAGCTCAAATGATGTTTGTCACTGTTTAAAGCCGCTTTTGACGGAGATTACCTCCGCGGCGCAAATTATGTTTGAACGCACTTCTCCGCAGCTTGTTGCCGACATTACCTCGTCGGAGGTGCTTTTGACGGGCGGAAGTGCCGAGCTTTACGGTATGGACCAACTGTTTTCCGAGGCGCTCGAGCTTGATGTTCGCGTTGTTGACAGACCGTCGCTTGCTGTTGCAAAGGGCGCAACGGTCGCACTCAACAAAATGCATATTCTTGACAATTACGGCTATCAGTTTAAAACCAAGGAAGATGTAAGAACAAGATGATTCAAATTTACTACGGCTACGGCAAGGGAAAAACCACCGCCGCAATCGGTGCCGGAATGCGTGCAAAGGGTGCAGGAATGAGCGTTTTGCTTGTTCAATTTTTTAAAAACAACAAATCAAGCGAGCTTTCGGTTTTGCCGTTTGATATTTTTAAAGCTCCCGACGAACTTCCGTTTAATCCGGGGGACGATTACAAAGTGTGGGTCGATTCCGCCGTTGATTATATAAAACACAGCGATGCGGATGTGGTGATTCTTGACGAGTTTGTTGATTTGATACCCAAATTTTTGTCTGCCGAGCAGGCGATTGATTTGCTTTGCGATATTGATAAGGAATATGTTTTGACCGGCCATTCAAGGGTTGAAATGCTTTTTGACGCGGCGGATTATATTACAAATATGCAAAAGGAAAAACACCCCTACGACAAGTCGGTTAAGGCTCGCAGGGGGATAGAATATTGATAGGGAGTTAATTATGGACAGGTTTTCAAAACTGCACCCGACGGTGCAATTGTTGTTTTTTACGGAATCTCTTGTCCTAATTATGAGCATTAACTCTCCGCTTTTTTCGGCAGGGGCTTTGATTTGCGCCCTGCTTTATTCTTTTAAGCTAAAGGGCAGAGTGGAGTTTAAAACCGTCGGCTTTTCGGCGGCGGCAACTGCCGTAATCGGCGTGTTTAATATGCTTTTTGCCCACTACGGCGAAACGGTTTTGTTCACGGTAAAAAGCACTGATTTTACATTTGAGTCGCTTTTTTACGGAATAAATCAGGGATTGATCGTGTCTGCCGCGCTTATTTGGTTTGATGCTTTTTCGCGTGTTGTTGACAGCGAAAGGGTTGTCTATCTTTTTCGATTTGCCCCGCGCACGGCGTTGCTTTTTTCGATTGTGCTCGGCTTTATTCCGCGCTTTTCAAAAAAGGCGGAGGACATCAGAAACGCAAAGACGGCGCTTTGCGGCGGCGAGGAGAAAAAAGACATAAAATCGCGTTTTAAATCGGGTATCGACAATTTGTCCGCCCTTATTTCATACAGCCTTGAAAGCAGTATCATAACAGCCGATTCAATGCAGGCAAGGGGATACAACCCAAAATCGGCAGTTCATTCGCGCTTTAAATATACGGGCGAGGATGTTGCACTGCTTGTTATTTCAGCCGTTACATTCATCGTTACATTGGCGGCGAAAATCGGCGGCAAAATTCTTTTTGTTTTTGAGCCGGTTATTATTAATGAAAGATTCAGCACATGTGCATTTATCTGCTTTATTGTGTTGCAATTGATACCGTTTGCGGTTGATTTGACGGAGGATATTTTATGGAAAAAATCGTTTGCAGGCAATTGAGTTTTGCATATCCGAAAAGTGAATATCAGGCACTTAAAAATGTCGATTTTTCCGTTGGAAGCGGCGAATTTTGCCTTGTTATCGGCAAATCGGCGGCAGGCAAATCAACACTTTTAAAGATGATGAAAAAGGAGATTGCACCATTCGGCACGCTCGACGGCGATATTGAAATTTTCGGCTCCGTCGGCTATGTTGCCCAAAATGTTGAGGAAAATATTGTTTGCGACAAGGTGCGCGGCGAGCTTTCGTTTGGGTTGACAAATATGGGTATGCACGGCGAGCAAATTGATTTGCTTGTTGCGGAAACGGCATCGTATTTTAATTTGGAAAGCAAGCTTGACAGTGATATTTCATCGCTTTCGGGTGGCGAAAAACAAATGGTAAATCTTGCGGCGGTTATGATTATGAAACCCGACATACTTGTTCTTGACGAGCCGACTTCGCAACTTGACCCTGTTTCAAGCGAGCGTTTCATTCAAATGATAAAGCGATTGCATCGTGAGTTCGGCATAACGGTTATAATATCGGAGCATTCGCTCGACAACCTTTTTGACAGCGCATCAAAAATATTATTTATTGACAACGGTGTTCTTAAATGCGACCTTGCGCCCGATGACGCGGCAAGGTTTTTGCGGTCATACGGCGGCGGAATCGAAAAAACCGTGCCTGTTGAAAGGCGACTTTTTGATAATGCAAAAACTGTTTCGGAGTGCCGCGAAATATTAAAGGGCAAAAGCCTTGTGCAAAAGCCTCTTGTCGATGAAAGAACCGACATCGCCGCTAAAATACGCGCGCTTTGTTTTGCGTATCAAAAGGGGAACGATGTTTTATTCAACCTTTCACTCAATGTATATAAGGGCAAAGTCAACGCCGTTTTGGGTCCTAATTCTTCAGGCAAATCAACTCTTTTAAAAGCAATTGCAGGTGTTTGCAAGGCGCACAGAGGCAGGATTAAAGCCGACGGCAGGGTATCAATGCTTTGCCAAAATGTGTATGATTTGTTCACCAAGGAAACTTGTGGCGAGGAGGTCGAGTTCGGCGAGATTACGCACTATCTCGGTATCGACGATATTAAGGAACGCCATCCTTACGATTTGTCGGGCGGTCAGGCTCAGCGGCTTGCACTTGCAAAGGTACTTGCCATGGGCGCTGACATAATTTTGCTTGACGAGCCGACAAAAAGTTTTGACTGTGTTTTAAAATCAACGCTCGGCGAAATTCTTCGTGATTTGTGTGCGCAGGGCAAAACGATTTTGCTTGTGTCGCACGATATTGAATTTGTCGGCGAATATGCCGATTATGTTTCGTTTCTTTCACGCGGAAAAATTATCGGCACACGCTCACGGCGCGAGTTTTTCTCGTCGCTCAATTTCTATACCACTTCGATTTCAAAAATCACAAAAAATATCTGCGAAAATGTTGTCAGTGTTGACGATTTGCGCGAGGCGGGGGGGATTGAGTGAGAAAATCAAAGCAAATTTTGACATTTGCCGTTATGGTGCTCTCCCTTGTCGGCATTGTTTTGTGGCAGGTGCTTTGGCGGCGTCAGATAAATTACTATATTGTGTGTGCGGTGTTTTTGGTGTTGTCAATGCTCCCGTTTTTTATTTCGTTTGAATTAAAAAAAATCACTGCGCGTGAGGTGACGCTCACAGCCACGCTTATTGCGATTGCCGTTGTGTCAAGGGCAGTGTTTTATCTTGTTCCGCAGGTCAAGCCGATTGCGGCGGTTGTGATCGTTTCGGCAGTTTGCCTCGGTCCGCAAAGAGGGTACTTGATAGGCGCATTTTCGGCGTTTATATCAAATTTTATATTCGGTCAGGGGTATTGGACTCCGTTTCAAATGGCGGCGCTCGGCGCTGTCGGTCTAATAGCCGGGTTGATTTTCAAGGTTGTTAAAGTTAACAAAATCACCCTTGCGGCTGTCGGCTTTGTGCTTGCGTTTGCCGTTTACGGTGCGATTGTTGATTTGTCAACAATTTTTATGGCATACGGCAGTAATGTCACTCTTGAGGGTGCGGCTGCAATTTATTTGTCGGGTGTACCGTTTAGTCTTGTTTTCGGAATATCGACTGCGGTATTTCTTTTGATTTTCGGCAAGCAGTTTATAAAAAAAGTCGAAAGGCTCGACACAAAATACGGGCTTATACAAAAATAAAACATATTATACAGCAAAAAACAAACGGCATGAAGACACCGTTTGTTTTTTACTTTTGGAGAAGTTTTTTATTTATGCGTCAGACTCAACAGCTTTAAATGCTTGGTCAAGGTCGGCAATAATGTCGTCGATATGCTCTGTACCGATTGAAAGTCTGATTGTGTTTGAGTGGATGTTTTGCTCCTCAAGCTCTTCGGGACTCAATTGGCTGTGAGTTGTTGTTGCCGGGTGAATAACAAGTGATTTAACATCGGCAACATTTGCAAGAATTGAGAAAATCTGAAGCGAGTCGATGAATTTCTTTGCTTCTTTTTCGCCGCCCTTAATGTCAAATGTAAAGATTGAGCCTGCGCCGTTGGGAAAATACTTGTTATAAAGTTCGATATATCTTGAATCAAGTGACGGGTGGTTGATTTTTTCAACAAGCGGATGATTGTTGAGATATTCAATAACCTTTTTAGCGTTTTCAACATGTCTTTCAACGCGAAGCGAAAGTGTTTCTGTTCCCTGAAGGAGAAGAAATGCGTTAAACGGCGAAAGTGTTGCGCCTGTGTCACGAAGAATGATTGCGCGAATGTATGTTACGAATGCTGCAGGACCTACTGCGTCTGCAAAGCTGATGCCGTGATAGCTCGGGTTTGGATCGGCAATCTGTGGGAATTTGCCCGATGCCTTCCAATCAAACTTGCCGCTTTCAACGATTACACCGCCGAGTGTCGTTCCGTGACCGCCGACAAATTTTGTTGCCGAGAAAGCAACGATGTCTGCGCCGTATTCAAACGGACGGATGAGGTAAGGCGTTGTGAATGTGTCATCAACAACAAGCGGAATGTTGTGCTTGTGCGCGATGTCTGCAACAGCCTGAATGTCGATGATATTTGAATTCGGGTTGCCGAGTGTTTCGATAAATACAGCCTTTGTGTTTTCCTGAATAGCGGCCTCAAAGTTTGCCGGATCGTCAGGGTCAACAAATGTTGTTGTTACACCGTGCTGTGGGAATGTGTGCTCAAGATAGTTGTAGGTGCCGCCGTAAATTGTTTTTGCCGCAACAATGTGGTCGCCTGCCTGAGCAAGTGCTTGGAATGTGTAGGAAAGAGCAGCTGCACCCGATGCAACTGCAAGTCCTGCGGAGCCGCCTTCCAAAGCTGCGATTCTGTCCTCAAACACGCTTTGGGTTGAGTTTGTAAGTCTGCCGTAGATGTTACCTGCATCTGCAAGACCGAAACGAGCCTGTGCGTGGTCGCTGTTTTTGAATACATAAGATGTTGTTTGATAAATCGGCACTGCTCTTGCGTCGCTTGCCGGGTCGGGTTGTTCCTGTCCTACATGAAGTTGAAGTGTTTCAAATTTATAATTAGCCATTGTATTAATTCCTTTCAAAATAAAAAATAGATTTGTAAAAATGTTGATTTCGTTTTGGTTTGTTTAAAGCGAATCACATTCGTCCGAATCTGAAATTTTGCCTCAAAAGGGAAATGAACAATTTATTCATTGGGAAATCCTCCTAATGCCTACTAAAACCGTAGGTGATGTTATGGGTATATAATAACTCAAAATGCCTACCTTGTCAATAGG
>ERZ1035032.907-NODE-907-length-20573-cov-11.843942_pt1 | contig 20573 bp, 30 predicted proteins | sample MGYA00520693_ERZ1035032 | MGnify/ENA primary metagenome ERZ1035032 (study PRJEB33766, sample SAMN09781740) | gut metagenome | biome: gut microbiome | host: Homo sapiens | place: Madagascar | study: EMG produced TPA metagenomics assembly of the PRJNA485056 data... | reverse complement strand
CCATTCGTGAAACAAAAGATTTTTAACTGCTTGTGAAACTCTTCATCGAGTTCAACTATTACTCTTTTCACTTTCTCTCACCTCCTGCATGTTTATTCTATATCAGGATTATTATTCTGTCAATATATTTATATCCTATTTTGTAATTTTAATTGTATTTATGTGTTTTTATGCTATAATAAAATTAGAAAGGGGGGCACACTCAATGGGCACAGCATTTTCGGAACATATGAAAGAATTACGAAATAACATGCATATGAATCAGGCTGAATTTTCAAAATTAATAGGAACCAATCAATCAACCCTGTCTGCATATGAAAATGGAGATCGATTTCCACCTTACGAGATGCTTATTTGTATCTCTCAACAATGTCACATCTCTATAGATTGGTTATGTGGATTAAGCAATCAAAAAAATGGAAACGGTCAATATACCACATATTATGATGTATTAAGCATATTTGTAAAATTATGTTCTACAAAATATGATGACGGGGAGCACAACTTGGTAACACCGTCTATTATAAATTCGTCTTCTAACATCCACTTTATTGTCAGAGATGATCTTGTTTTCAATTCATTTTTTGAAAATTGGCAAAAAATGTATACTCTTCTTCAAGATAGCGTAATCAACACCAACATATACAACCAATGGCTTGAAGGTGAATTATCCAAATATAAAACACACCCTATAAACGGAATACCATTTTGATAAGAATCCCCGCCTACGTCATGTAAGCGGGGATTCTCTTCTCTTTTCTATCTTAGTTCAAAATATGATATCTGATTAAACAAATCATAATCGCTATACTTCAATGTACAATCCTGTGCCGTTAAATCATCCGGTATTTCAAACAACAAATTTCCCGTGATGTCTAAATTCGGGTTTATCGTATCTACCGTAATAAATTTATCATCAGTGGCCGTCACAATCGTAGCAACATATTCCGCACCATCGGGTCCTACCAATTTAAAATAATTAAGCAATAAACTCTGGCTGCTCTTGGAATTATTGGAAATTGTTACATTTATTATCGCATACTTTCCGCTATCTGGTTTATATTCCAGCATTCCATTCGCCGCCGACACACTATCTGCCTCAGTTATTTCATTAACCTTAAGGACAATATTTTCGGCGATCTCACCCTCTTATCCAAATGCAATCGCCTTCCCAGATTGTTGAGATTCTTCTGTTCCCGCTGTCTCCTGAGATTTCTGTTGATTTTCTGTAGTTGTGTCGGAAGTCTTTTTAGAAGCCAAGGCTCCTATAATCCCGCAAATAACAATAAAAGCAATAAATACCACCACAGTAATCAAACATCCATGTCCTTTTTTCTTTGGCTTTACCTGGGACGCACTCTGTTGTTGATTCAAAGGCGTTCCCGCTGTTCCAGCTCTGTGCATTTCCACATTCATCTCCTGCGTTCCATGCAAAGGGCATCCACAATTAGGGCAACTTTGTGCCTTATCGCTAACCTCTTTCCCGCATTCCGGGCAACTAATCAAACTCATAACTTTATCCTCCCTCCTGTTTATGAGTTCGATTATACTACACTGCCCGATATTTGTCATTATATTTCTCTAAGCTCCTTCCTTTACCGCTTCCATCGCCTCCAATACTCGCGTGGTCAATCCGTCCACAATGCCGTCCAGATCATTGGTATTATGCACAGTATTGCTCATCCCGGACATATCCACCTTGATTTCCGCCGTCGTAAAACGGTTGATTGCTTCCTGCTCTGCAATGTCTCGCAGATACTTCAGATCCTCTTCCGACACATCCAACGAATCCGAGATGCTCGATGTATCACCTGCTATGTTGGCGACATTCGCAGCCATATCAGATGCGGCTCCATAGCTACCTAACGCTCCGGTGTCTCCGCTGTTTCCAAGATCCTTAATACCACCAAAGAAATCAGAAACTTTGTTCTCTACACCCTGTCCGAAATCATATCCCTTGTTGTATGCAGTCTGATAATCGACATAATCCATCTTGCTGACCTGCTCAACCCAGCCTGACTTATCCTTGACCGCCTGCTGTGCCTCTTCCAACTTTGAGTAGAATCCATCTAAACCGCTGGTAATATCGACTTCAACTCCCGGTATTTTGTTCAAAAGTGTCTGTATCGCACTCGCAAGATTCGAGATATATCCAAGGACTGTAAGACACAGATCATAAAACATTACCTCTACTGCCGCGACAGGATTATTAAATACATTCCCGAAAAAATTCGCCAGCGTGGCAAACCCATTCCATGCCGGAACAACAAACGTGTTAATTATATGTGCTCCCAGTGTGGCAAATATTCCAGCCACAACCCCGGTCGCACTATAGGCGGTATGTTGTGTTTTGTTAATTGCTGCAACAATTAAATATATCGCAGCTATAACAATAATAATAGCTGCCACAATCCATGTAAGCGGACACGCCAATAATGCTGTGTTAAATCCCGCCTGTGCTACAGTTGCCTGTGCTGTCGCTACAGCCAAAGCATATTCTGTAGAAGTTGCCAACAATTGTGCGTTTACATTCGCCAACAATGCGGTCGCCGTCTTATACGCTTGTATTTCCGCCACCAACTCAATAGCATTAGATATACCTTGCATCACGGCATGCGCGGCGAGCACACTCGTATATGTCGTTACCAATGCTATAATTCCCAATAAAACAGGCTGTAAAACACTCCAATTCGCGGATAACCATGAAATTCCGGAATTCAATTCTTCCACCAACAACGTCAATACCGGAATTACTTGAGAAGCCACCATTCCAGTAAACTCCGTCCAATTTTCTCCTAACAGCCTAATCTGATTCGCGTATGAACTAGAAGTTCTCGCAAAATCACCTTGGGCATCCGCTGTTGCCTGCAATAGATAACTATATCGCAATGCTGTCTGCTCTGCTTGTGACATTTCTGAATAAGATTCTGTTATCCCCTGTGTCATTGCATACGCTTCCAAATTTACAACAGACATATTGATACCTAACTGTTTCAATGGCTCCGTCTCTCCACTGATTCCAGAACGTATTTTTTCAAACGCCACATCTGTGTCCAGATTATAAAACGATGCCATATCCGCTGCGAGTGCAGTTAAATTCATTGACATATCTACCACTGCGTTCCCAGCAAGACCAGACGATTTTAACATAGCCCCCATTGTTCCAGTATATTGTTTCGCTGTTACTTCATTTATTCCATAAACTTTCAATGCAGCTTGCGACCATTCGTTAATTTGCTGTGCTGCATTTCCAAACGTAACATCTACAACATTCTGCACTTCCGCCAAATCAGACGCATAATCTATAGCCTGCTTCATAGTTCCAGATACAGCTTGAAAAGACGCATATGCACCAACTACCTGAGTTATTTTTCCAAGCCAATTATTTACCTGAGTTGTTCCAGCATATACTGCCTGGTTATATTCTTCCTGCGCTTGTTCAGCTTTATTTGTTCCACTCACTACATCCTGTAAACCCACCATACTATCGGCAAGCAGCTGCCTCGCTTCTTCCATCGACGACGTATCAATCGCAGTGCTTGACGCATATTCCAGCGCTTCAAAGTTGCTTATCACCATATTCACCGCCGTGCAGATATTGTAGAGCGGCGCGGACATACGGTCCGACAACTCTATCGCAGTCTGAATACTTGACATCCTCTCACCTCCTACTTCTGGATTTCTTTTGCCTTGCGCTTCTCTTCCTCAACCCGAAGATCAATGGACGCAATCACAAAAGCTTTCTCATTCCGATCCAATTCAGCAAAGAATGACGGCAGCCAGTGAAACTTCTGCAAGCAATAATGCGCATATGCCGCTTCACCGTCGCCGCCATTGATTAGTTTTTTGCCTCGTCCACCTTCTCCTGCAGCGTCTCGTCGATGCCGCTGTATTCCTGCACGAATGTGGCAAGCTCACCGAACTCTTCCGGGTTGTCGACCATTTCCACAATCAATGCCTCTGCACTCATAACGCCATAGGAATCCTGCAGTTCTGCATTGTGCAGATCCGGCTCCACAACCGCGGCGCAAATCATTTTTCTCAGAAGCTCATCCGTATTAACCTTCTGCCGATACAGTCCAGGCTTGCCGGTTACCGGCACCTCAATCGTACATTCATCCCGGATTGCCGCAGATTCTTTTGTGGACAGAGGTCTAATCGTCCAGAGTAACGGATCACCGTTCTCATCACACAGTGACTTTGTGGCAGCAAACTGCGTTGTCTTTTTGGCTTTCTTATTCTGTTTCAAAAATGCTTTTAAATTTCCCATATGTTTTTCTCCTCATTCTCTTAATTGGCGGCAGTCTCCCGCCGCCGTTGACTTGTTACAGGTAGGACGGCTCCTTGTAGGATTCCGGGGTGGAATAATCCGCAGCATAGAAATTGATCTCCTGCTCGACAAATCCACCCTCGGCATCAAACATTGACAGCAGCACATCTCCGTCGATCACGCAGTTGTGATAAACCTTTGTACTGCGCCCCATGCAGGTAGCCGCATCATTGTTTGTTGTCTGCAATTCAAACACCGGCAGATGACCGGTATTTTTGTACTCTGTTACGATCCGGTCAAACATCTCCGAGCATTTGTAGACCGTCATTTTTGCCTGCACGACCATTCCGGTCGGCTTCCTGCCGGAAATGATCTTTCCCAGCACCGGGATCTCCTTGGTGCTGATGTTTGCCTTGCCCTCAAAATTCTTTGCGTTCAGCAGATTATACCGCTGTTCGCCAACCGTGACAAAAGCTTCCGCCTCTTTTGCAGACGGCACATCCTGTTCATTCATATAAGCGTTAAACATCTCTTTACCTCCTACTCAATCACGACCGTCATATACAACTGTGACATTGCATTGACGATCGTCACCTTATCTTCCACATATACGCCGCGCTTCTCGCTTCCGGCGGAGACCACAACATCATCCTCCGAAAAATTCTCGATTGCTCCAAGCTGCTCTAACTGCTTATGATGCGATGCAATATCGTTCCATAAGCTGACACGACCAGATTCATTGTTCTGAACCTTGCCGTGATACTTCGTATTGAACAGCGATGCGATATCCATCGCGATCTGATCCAGTACACGGATCGTCTGGTTGCTCTGGAAGAGTTCGTTTTTATCCTCCGTAAGTGTCACAAGAGAATTGATGTCCTCTAAGACACGCACTTCCTTTCCCACGCTGTGCAGGACGAATTCACCGGCTTTCACAGCATTCTCAAGCTGTGTCTGCGTATAGGCGGTGTCAATCTCAAGCTCCCCGTCATAGATCGCGTTGGTACAGGTTGCATTAACCCCGCACGCCGCCTCCAGACCCACAACCCACGGAATCACATCCGGGCTGTTCTTCACATTGAGGACGCCCTCATAATCCGCCGCGCAGTTATACAGGACTGCCTGGAATTTCGCCCCGACCTTGTCCCTCATACGCTTTGCAAATGCGGCATACAGTTTCGCCGTGGTAGCATCACTCACACTCGCGCCGATCGTATTCACGGTATATGATTCCAAGAGATCCAGGTATTTCTGATGCACCTCACCATTGACCGTTCCATTCGTACCGCCTGCCAGCGGAACGCCTGCCGTTGCTTCAAGTGCGGTTTCTTTCCATGTAACCCAGGCATTTTCTTTCAGATCTGCCGCGGATGCTACCGTCTGGGAATCCACAAGCTGCGTATCCAGATACAGCTTCACGTCAAAGCCATCTCCGTCCACATTCGCCGCAATAGCAACCTTCAGATCATTGCCACGGATTCCGCAGCACTTCGCTGTCGCATAGGTATTTTCCGCCTTTGCACCGCCCGATGTCAGCTTATAGATATAAGCCTTTGTCGCATGCGCAAACAGTTCGCGCAACGGCTGCATCTTATCATCTGTATAGGCATAACCGAACAGCGTAAGCGAATTCTTAATGAAATCTTCCTGCGCCACCTCCATCATCACGTTATCCGCACCCCAGTCAAGTTCAAGAGGCATGGATGCCACGCCACGCTCTGACAGATTCGTGGTCACGCGCGCTGCCGAAATAAAATTGATATAAGCACCACCCAAAACCTTATTCTGGGTTGTCCACTGTCCACCTCCGTACATTATCGCACCGCTCCTTTCATGTATTTTTCCATTTTCTTATCCACTTCCTCAAGCGTATAAGATTTTCCCGGTTCCAGTAATACCGACAGGAGATCCACCCTGCCCGCATATTTCTTGGAACCAATGATCTGCTCTTTGGTATAAGTAACCTTATTAACTGCTTCTGCCACTGTTTACCTCTCCTTTCACTTCGCATTCTTCCATATACGCATCTTTCTGGCTCTGCCCCAGGAATAACGTATATTCTGCCGTTGCCGACATCACATCGTCCGATATGTCCTTACATTCGATCGTACCGCGCACCATTTTACCTTCTACCTCTATAAGGTCCAGACACTCGCTCAACCGTTCGTAAACGGTATTGATCTCTTTCTTTGGCTCGTCGCTTTGCGGAAAATACTGCACGATAAAAAGCAATGTTGCTTTTCTGCGGCCGGTAAGCCCTCGCGGCACATCCGGATTGATGCAGCGCACAAAAAATGCAGGCTCTTCCATGTCCTGCATTGATGCTTCTGTATGGATTTCATAGTCATCGCCAAATGCGGCATATAAGGCATCTGTGATGCCCTTTAAAACTTCGTTGATCATGCAAACACCTCATTCAGCCACTTATTGAGCTTTTTCCGAAGAACCCCTGGTGCCGCATCGCGGATTTCTTTCTCGGACATGGTAAGCATGTAGTGTCCAGGCACCCAGCCCTTATGATTTGCTTTCCTATGCCCAAACTCAATATAGCTGGCATACTCTACGCTGTTTCGTACCTCAATCACATAAGTATCACCGAAATGATTTACTTTTAAAGTGTCCACGAACTGCACTGCACTTTTTGAATCCAATCCTTCCGCACCACTTCCTTCTGCCTGCGTAGTCCACCCTCGTCTAAGCGTTCCGCCTGTCTTTCCAGAAACTTTATTTCCCATATGAGTAAAGTTCATATCCTTTCCTTTACACTCATATGCTTCTCCAGAATAATCCCCTACCGGAGTACGCTTAATAACCTTTGCCAGCAATCGTGCTGCCAACTCCTTGGCACAGGCTTCCATGAACGCTCTCTGCTGTTCCTCATCGGCAACTTTCTGAACTCTATCCCGGAACTCCTCCAATTGTTTCAGATCAACCTTTGTATTTCCCATCAAGCCCACTCCTTAAATAAATCCAGCATAATTTCCTGATGCGTCGGGTGCATCCCCGGGACACCGCTTCTTGTGTACTCCGTGGTCTTTCCGCAATGGTTTACGATTATCTTAGAACCGCTCTTGATTTCTACCTCCGGCGCAACAAACAATTTTACTGCCTGTGCTACCGGCGATGCCGCATCGGTCTTTTCTGCCTGTGCGATCGTCTCAAACGACAACTTGCACGGCTGATTTTCCAAGACCACGGTGTCCGTGTATGTCACAACGCCCTTTTCCTTGGTCTTACGGTGTTCCACAACCGTGCAGGTATCTTCATACATGGCTTCAATTGCCATTCTGACCATATCCATCAAAACACCACCTTCCGGTAACGGTTCAGCACCGGCTTGTAATTCTTCATAAGGCTTTCCGAGAACTCCGCTGCGGAAGTCTTAAAAGAAGTGGTTGTATCGCCGATCTGCACCGAAGAAACCGTCTGTGGTATATCAGCACTCCCCATATGCTCATTCCGGTAAATATCCATCGCCATGCGCAGTACCGTGGTTTCCAGCCCTGCCGGAATCTCGTCGATATGGCAGTAGTTTCTTACCGTATCCTCTGCATTTTCAAGCGCAAACTCCAAGTGGACTTCATCCGGGTCGCTTATCCCGAGAAGCGCCGACAGCCTTTCGACTGTCAGCTTGCTTTCCTCTGCCATACCGCGCCTCCTAACCGATCTTATGCTTGATTGCTACAATTCTAAGCTGCTTCGGTTCATATACCGGCTTCCAGTTCTCCGCCTTGGCAAGTTCTGCACGAAGCGGTGTCTCTACATGCTCACGAACAGCTCCGGTGTATGCAATTCCTCTCGGATGCAGGATAAACGCCTTACGGTTGATAAGATAATCGATACCGCCGCCTGTCTGCTTGTCACGATCAACCTCCGTAGCGACAAATCCTACCGGAGAACCATTGCCGTAAGCTACCGCACCATTGCCAAACAGGTATGTCGTATACACGCCACCGGAAGTTACCGGGCAGCCATCATCCACGGTCACACGTCTACCCTGATAGGTGTCAAACTCAACATCCGTAGAATCACGCTCTGTCTCGATCAGATTCAGCTTTTTCAGAAAAGACTTTGTCGCCGAGTGCATCGCTACGCCGGATAACTGCGCCTGCGCGTCGCCGAGCAGCTGGCATGCGTCAATAAACGCAGATGCGCTGATCTGCTTTGCCGCATCCGTTTTTCCGGTGGTAAGGTCAAGAATATGATCTGCCATTCTGGTTTCCGCCGCCGGTGTTCCCTCTGCCCCCGCAGTAGTGGTGCCGAACACTCCAGCAAGGATTGAGATAAGCTCCTTCTGCATATCTCTTGCCCAGTAGGATGCCACCAGATCACCGATGGCTTTCATCGGATCAGCTCCGGCCAGCGCCGCGGAAAGATTGCTTGCTCCCCACATATTCTGTCTGTAGATTGTGGTGGATACATCCTTGTTGGAACCGATCTTCTTTGCGGTCATCTTTACGTCCTCAAGGATTGCCTCGGATTCTCCCTGTAAATCCTCGAAGAACGGCATATTGTGTGTTCTGGCTGCCTCGCTTGCCAGTGCGTCAAATTCCGGGCTGTTTACCACGATTCCGCTCTGGAAGAACGCGGACAGCTCCATCGTTCTGTTGATTACATACCGGTTAAAAAGCTCCGGTACAATTACGTCTGCAATCTTTGTAATTGCCATAAATTATCATCCTCTCTTTCTTACAGTGTTACTCCGGCCGCTGCGGCAAGTTCTTTTGCCTGCGCCGGGTTTTCTTTTAACATGCGTCCCTGTTCGGTCAGATTAAAAGTGTCTTTTGCGAATGGATTCGTCACACCGCCTGCGCCCCCATCCTTCGGGTTGTACGGCGGTTTCTGCTGTTCCTGCTTAAACAGGTGAGCCATTGTTGCATCTTCCTTATAGGGTTTTACCGCCTCTTCCACTCCAATCGGCTTACCTTCCTTGTCAAAGTTGAACTTCTCAAGGCCGCCGGCTTTGTAGATCAGATAATCCGGATCAAGTACGCCCTGCTTTGTGAGGGAATCTTTCAGCGCATAGGTCTTCGCAATCTCCTCGCTTGCAGTCTGCTGTTTTTTAAGTTCTCCCTGCAGATTGGCAATAGTGGTCTGTAACGTCTCGTTATCGGCATTGTTCTTCTTTAAATCTCCGATAGTTGTGTTGAGTGTCTCAATCTGACCGGCAAGATTCTCTTTTTCTGCCACGGCGGTATCATACTTGCCTTTGTCAACATACTGACCAGATCCAAGGTCTGCAAGCTTTACCTGCTTATCCTTATTCTCCGGCTTTCCATTATAGGCATTGACGGTATCTGACACCTGCTTATAGAGATCCTCGCCTAAAATGTCTTTTAAAAATTCCATAGTTTCCTTTCCTGCACCGTTTTTAAGCGTGGTGTCTCCACAAGCAGTATGCAGTTTTGATGCCATGCATAAGGGCAAATTGCCGCAGTTTAAACGTCATAAGGCTTTCGGACAATATAAAAACAGGACTGCCGGAGGAACCTACTTGGCGTCACCTCTGCACCGTTCGGTTCATAAATTTCCGGTTGTCCTGTTATTACTAATTTGGGGTATAAAAATACCACCTAACCGTTATTGGCTGGTGGTATTATTCTGCGTCTTCCCAACTATTCATTTTTTCACACCGTTTTTTTTCCTTTTCAATGTCCTTTTCCAGTTCTTCAAGAGTTCGTTCCGTATCTTGCACCGGACCATCGTAATATTTCTTGCTCATTATAATTTTCTCCACTTTATTCCGTAGTCCATTTCAAACTGCTCTAACGCTTTTATATTTGCTTCTATGCCTTTATTATATCCACTTTTTCTGTATTTTTCAACAGTCTCATCAAATAATCTTTGGGAAAACGGCTTGTCGCCAACCTCATATACATATACATCTCCATTATGACATACAACAATTCCCTTTCTGTATCCCCTATAACCCGCTGACGCAAAATCTGCTCCAGTCGGAGGAATATTTGTTCCATGATTATGTATACTTATAAGTGTTCCTCTTGGTTCTATTTCTACCGCATCTCTCAGACTTTTATTATACTCAACTATATTATCTTCTTTTGCAGCAACGCTTTTCCCTTTTATCTTTCCATCGATGACACTAATTAAATACATATCTTCTTTATTAGTTCCGTTTCGATGTACTAAAATGTCGCGTGCTTTCTGCCATATTGCCTTCTGAGTATTTTCATTCTCATCAAGATTCTCAAACTTCTTTCTATACTCCGTGCTCTTTACAAAACCTACATCAACCTTATTGTCATGCGTCTTTTGTGAATACTTGCCGCTAATTCCTTTCTCTGTATTACCATCCGCAAACGATTTCTTCCACTCCTCATACGTCGTATTCTCCGGCACATAATACTTCTTGCCATCTGCTCCGCGTGCAACTCTCTCCCCTGTGGTAAATTCATCGTTGAAATACGGGCAGGTGCATCCCCGGCAATTCGGATGGAACGGTGGCACGGTAACACCAATCTTATAGTCTTTCATCGGAAAGTGCTTCCCGTCCATCTCCCCGCAGGTGGGGCAAGTGTGGCTGTCCAATGTCTCTACCACCTCGAACTCCTCCACCCCAAGATCAGAAAAACACGTTTCCTGTGCCTTAGCAGAAAAAGCGGCTGATTCCGTCTGAACAATTCGCGCCGCCTGTGACCTGCTCACTTTCATGTTCTGGGATATTTCCCGTATGGCTCTGTCCGGCGATTCTCCGGTGATGCACATCCGCGTTAAGGAATCGTGCATATTGTTAATCAGCTTCGTTTTATCCGTCCAAATGCGCTCTGAAAAGTTGCGTCCATCCACCGCCCAGGGCTTATGTATGATGTCATTGACCTTTTCCGGATTAAAGCTCTGCATCTGCCAGCCAACACCGATACCTCGCTGCACTTCGTATGCAGTATGGTAATACCCGGATGTATACAGATTTGTGATATGTTCATCGATGGAATCATGATAATTTCCGTACAGCTTTTCAATCTCCTGCTGTGTCTGCACCTTGAGCGCTTCCAGTCTGCTGATATGCACCTTTGCGGATGCGTTCTCAAGCTGTTTTGCCCACTGCTGATTTATGCCATTCTCGCGCCCGTATTTAATATAATCCTGCACATCCCACCGGAACTCTTCCAGTTCGTCACTGTTAAGCAAACGTCTGGCTTCCACCATTGAAATGCCGTTGTTGGCAGCAAAACGCTGATACCAGGCGTTAATCTTCCCGTCAAGAGCCTGCTCTGCCCGCCGGAACTCCTGCTCAATCTCCTGCACGGTCTGAACGGACGTATCATGCTGTGATTCTTCCAACTGTCGGAAGCGCTCCTGCCAGTATTCACTTGTCCGTTCTCCCATGCAATCACCTCATTTCACTGCTCGGCATCTGCTTTCTCATTGCTATCTGTTTCAGTGCTATTTTTAGATGCATCAAAAGCACCGGCGTAAGCATCTGCTTTCTCCTGTGCTTCCTGTGCCTCTTTCTCCAACTGCTTCAATTCAGCGTCTACATCCTCGACAAGCGGATGCGCTTTAAGAATCGTCTTTTTACTGACAATTCCAACCGAATCCTTGCAAATCTGTGCCTGCTCCGTGTCATTTTTTACACAAGTGCGGCTCCAAGTTTGTATAATTTTCTTGCAATCAATCCCCTCATGACGGCATATTGCTCTTACCAAGCGGGCAAACCCAAGCTGGAACTCTGTCTCTGTCAGCCCGGCTTTCATTTCAAGCAGTGAATACATGAATTTAAGCGCTTCTCCGCTCTGATTTCCGAAGTTCTCCGGCTGTGGGTCAAATCCCTGCCCCTGTTCAAAAATAGCCTTTCTGGTGACTTCCAGAGCGCTGTTACGGGCTTCTATCGGAATCTCGATGTTGAGTGTGCTCACTCCCGGGTTACTGCCCTCGTCCCCATCTACCTTGATGGTCTTATATTTTTTCAAATCTGACAGAAACGTGTTAAGATCTGTGCCGCCGTACCCGGACAGAACAATTATCAGCTGTTGAATATCATCCAAATCATTAACAAAACCGCTGTAGACCTTGTCGTATACGTCTATCAGCGGCTTGATATTTTTCAAATCATTCGTATTGGTGTTATTGTTCGGGAACGGAATAAACGGCACTTCTCCAAATTCATGACGATACTCTGCAGTAGAATCACTGGAATCCGGCACCATAAAAGTATTGTAATAGAACAAACCATCCTCTAAGGTGTCTCCGTTCTTCCGCCGGAATGTCCAGCAGCTTTCCTTGTCCCAGTATTCATAGATTGCATAGGTATCTCCCGTCTCTTCGTCGATTTCATCATACATACGGAGAACGCCAAGCAACTTCTTTTTCAGATTGTGGGATTCGATCGGGATAATCTGCTTGCTGTCGACTACCGCCCACTGGAATGTTCCATCTTCATCTTCCCAGTAATGAATCCATCCCACCGACGCATTGGCAGCATTGATGCACAGCTCCATGCAGTTTTTCCGGTATTCATCACCGAGTACTTCTGTCACGACTTCATTTCCATGCTCATTCCCAATATCAAAAAGCGGCGGTGCCGTGAACATATAAGCGGCTTTCTGGTTTACGATGAGTCCGTGAAAGTTCCTGGGAATCCGGTTATCTGCATTACGCAGAGGGTTATCAGAATCCTCTTTCTTTTTCTCGTCTTCGGACTTGACTTTCACCAGAATATCCGTTTCATTCCGGTAGTACCGCTCCGCCTGCATCGCCCGCAAGGAAAATCGTGTATGCCCCGGTTCGTATTTTCTTATGAGTTTTTTCATTACCTCAAGTTCCATGTTCTCACCTCTATTTTAAAATGCTGATGCCGCCCGGCTTGCGAATAATCGTATAACAGAAATACCGAAGAGCATCCATTGCATGGTCGTGCTGCTTTACGGGCTTATCCTCGCCACGCTCAGATGCTTTCTGGTCCCAGATATACGACCCAAACTCTTTGATCGTATTCGGACACTGGTCACTGATGGCGATTTTTCCTTGATTCAGCAACGATGCCACAAACCGGATTCCATCCAACACATCATTTTTTGCTTTCTTGATCGCATAGCCTCGTTTTTTCAACTCCGCAATGAAGGACGCTGCCGATGGATCTATAATGATCTTCACTGGCTTTATACCACCAAGCCACCGCTCCAGATCATCCGCATACTCACTATCCGTTTTCTGCCTTTCCTCATCTCGGCCGGAATAATAATACTCGCGGCAGCACACCCACCGTCCAGATCGTTCTTTGCACCACAGCAGGAATACCGTGGCATTTTGCGTACCATAATCGCAGGATACATAGTAATTCGTATTGACCAGATCTGACAGATTCGATATCACATGCTTAGCAGTGTCGAACATATCGTAGATAATGCCCTCTGCCATCGCCCACAAGCCACGGATATACCGCCGGTAGAATACACCTGTATACATACTGCGGTATCTTTCCTTGATTTTCTCCGACAGAGATAAATTATCATCCATCGTAAAATGCAGATATAAAATCTCTTTTAATCCCGGATCCCGGTTCTCTGCTGCAGCTTTTTCTCTTATCTCCTGTGTTTTCTTTTTTCCCAGATATCCAGTTGCTTTGTCAATCCATCCCGTCTTGAACCAATGATACGGTCCGTCCGGGTTACAGTTGAACCAATACTTCGATCCCTCAACAGAGCATCGTCCGGTTGCCTGGTTCACGAAGCTTTCCGGCATCAGCGCCACTTCATCAAAAAAGACCCCAGCCAAGGTAATACCCTGGATAAGGTCTTGTGAACGCTCATCTTTGCCGCCAAATATATAAAAGTAATTGGTCGTCTCTCCTCTTGTCACAACGACCAGATTGTCAGCTCTATGGTCTGCTACAGTATAGCCGCGGCTCCGTAACATCACTTCAAGCCAGAACAGTACGTTACGCCGGAAAGAGCCGATTGTCTTTCCGCACATACCAAAGTTCTGACCGTTAAATTGTGTCATCGCCCACATCACAAAGGACAACGACATACATACCGTTTTACCGGAACGGATTGCCCCATCGGCAATGATGCCATCCATATCCTTAACTGGTGATGTATCGCACCACCAATTTAATACCATGCGCTGTTTCTTAGAAAAGGGCTTGAATTTGAATGTCTGCTTAATTTTCTTCATCCATCCAATCCTCCGCGGCACTTCCCTGTAGCGCTTCTAAGAATCCGTCATCCGCAGTCTCTTCCTCATCGTCGGTCTGCACCTTGGCTTTTAGCAATGCAATCTCCGCTTTCTGTTTATCCGTTGCAAGGTCCATATGGTCAGATAACCACTGTAGTGCTTTCATGCGGTCGGCAAGTTTTACCTTCACACCATAAGCAGTCCCTGTGATTTCATCAATCAAACTGCCGTCCACATTCTCATTCATCCGCACTGTCTCGCCTTTTACCGTGACGAAATCAGTCACATCTGCAAATGCAATATCCATGTACTTCTGAAAGATATCGGTTTCACTTAGGAACTCCCTGTTAAGACGCTCCTGTTTCAAACGGAGTATTTCATCTTTTACCTTAGTATTTCTAAGTAGCTGATGCCCGTTTACCATTGCAGTTGTATAGTCGCTTCCATACGCTTTCTGATATGCCTTGGTGGCATTAAAGCAGCGAATGTAATAAATGCAAAAAAGCTGTTGCTTATCCGTCAAATCAGTATTCTGTATTACTGCTTCAACCTCATGTGCAACAGGCTCTTTCTTTGCTCTCTTCGCTTGCTTATTCTCTTTCGCAACGTTGCATTCCTTTTTTTCTTTCTTTTGCAACGTTGCATTACCACCATCATCCCACTTATACCGATTCTTCCAGCTCCGCACAGTTCCCTCAGCTATCCCGAGCTGGTTTGCAATCTCTATCAGCTTAAGCCCTTGCTTATACATTTCAAAGGCTTTGTCCGCTCTCGCATCTTTTGCCTTTGGCAAGGACCATCACCTACCTTTTCTTTACATACAAAAAAGCACCCGTCATTAAACGGGCGCCTTCTCTGGGTTGGGGGAGTTGCAAAAAGCAAATGGCTCTTGGCTCTTTTATTCACCTCTTGCAGTTTATACTATAGCATTTTAAAAACGAAAAATCCGAAAAAAACGAAATTACTTTTATGCTACTCTCATAAAATTATTAAACTCCATTCTTATGCTATCACCGGTTGCTTTTCTGCCTATCCTGTCCGCCACTCTCTCCCAGCTCATTCCCTCAAAGAACTTATACCGGATGATCCTCTGCATCCGTACCGGGATACTGTTCATCCACTGCTCTACCTGTACCTTGATTTCTTCCGCCTGGGCTTTTCTCTCTCCCAACAGTTTCTCTTCTATACGCAACTGCGCATCATCCGTGTATGTGAACGATGTTCCTTCAATCTTGAAATGAGTCTCTGCGTATGGGAAATCATTCATAGAACCTTTTACACTTCCTGTCACAATCGTTTGCCGCTTACGCTTCAATCTCTTAATGTCCTGCTCCGTCTCCCGGATCATCTCACATGCATCTACATACTGCTCCAATATTTTCTTATCTACTCCCACCGTATTCTCCCCTTTCTGGTATTATCACTGCAATGTTTCTGATAATATCATACAATAGGTTGGGAGTGGATTTGTGCCAAGTTTAGGTCAAAAAAATACCAACCATCAAATATTGACGGTTGGCAATTTCTTTAGTGATCTGCTATATGTTTTGGACAAAACCCGCCAGCATCATAATGTTCAGGGTCATCTCTATCATATACAACTGTACAATCAGGACACTGAAAATAAAATCCCAAGCATTGTTCGCATACTTTTCCACCATTGTAATGTGGGTAAATACCTTCATTCTTTCCGCATCTAATACATTTTGACATAATAATTCCCCCTTTGTAACTTAATATAGAAATTATATCACTACATTCGTCAATATGCAAATTTTTTACGTCTTCCCCCATACAATCATATACTGCCCGTTCTTTTCTTCCACCAGATGTGCCATCCTCTGCCGTATAAGTCGCTGTGCCGTTCCACGTCTCCGATAGAATCCCCTCCTGCTGATCGGGAGAATGCCGTGGTGGGCTTCCAGCATATCGTAACTGGTGCCGCGCACGATGGATTCTGTCAGTTCCGCAGCAATGATGCTGTCCACGCTCTTGCAGATCTCATATATCTCTTTTTCATCCATAGACATTCCCCCTTTCAAATTTTGCGTAAAAAAATACCAACCATCGAATATTGACGGTTGGTATAATAGTTAATTACACATTTCATCCAGCGCAGTTTCCAAAACAGATATTATAAATGATGATTTATAACTATCTCCGACGAGTGCCTTTATTATTTTTACAGGTACATTTACAATGTCTAATCCAGTATCTGCATCATCATCCATTGCTTTAAGCCTAAAGATAACATATTTCATTTCTCTTTTAGAGTATCTCTCAGCAATGTCTACGCATTCATTAAATAAATCTAAATCTTTATTACTCTTTGCATCATACATTTCTGAAAGCTCTTTGTACAATTTGCTATCATCTTTTAAATCACTCATATAACGCCCTCCTGTATCCATGTATTAAGGAGATTATACTACATCAACCGTCAATATTCAATTGTCAATGTACTACAATTTTATTTTTATTCCTCTCCCTGCCAGATCTTCGGTGTACCATCTGCGTTAGTCATGATCCGCGCCAGCATGGTTTAGCCAAGATACTCTCTCATTTCGTCCACAGCGTCTGCTAAAAATCCATCAAATATTCCATCGACTTTCGCAACAAGTTCTCCCGAGTAACCATCCGCTTCCATCTGCGCCCGAAAATCTTTCTGTGAGCACTCAAGAAGACCGTTTTCTCTTCTTAACCATTCCTTTTTGTAAATTGTTCCATTCAATTCCAACGTCTCATTAACACCGTTTTCCGTTGTTTCTACTGTATACTTCATCTTTCCCTCTCTTTCCGCCCCGCCGCATTACTGCTGGCGGAGCTATAGCTGTTTGATCTCATGCAAACCGGAGCTGTCCGGTCTGCTCTGGTTTAATCCTCATGTTCGGCATACGTTCCGCTACGCACAATTCCGGAAGATTTGCCCTGACTAATGCCGCAGGGATTGGTGGACACACAGCATTACCGCATCGGCGAAGTTTTCAACGATCAGTTCTCCGTTAATCATTTGCAACCACCCCGCTTTCGCTTCTCAAGTAATCCATATACCCCACAGACTGGGTAAGCACATACACCGACACAGCGTTCGTAATCCTATCTACCAGTTCAGCAGAATCCTTGTGCCTTTCATACGCATCTTTTACCACTTCGCCGATCTGCGTGTACTGTGCTTTCCCCTGGCTGTTGATCCATGCAGTCAGATCTTTTACCGCTCCACATTTTATCTGGGATTTTAAATAGTCCGTCATTTCAATCTGACCATCACACTCATAATTGCCTAAATCTTTCATTTTCTTTTCAGGAACCCGACGCGCCTTTTATCCGGATAGGTCCCGGCTCCTTTCCCTAATTCATAAAATCTTCTAATTTCATCTGCCCCTTACAATTTCCACCGATCGTACTCGGATCCCATCCAACGCCGATATAGTCCAGGACTTTCGCCCAGCCATAATCATTCCCGTCCTTGTCCTTGCATATATGAAACATCAGATAATCCCATTCTTTCGGATTGTTCTCATAAAGCAGATCAAACCTGTGTGGTCGTTTCTCTATGTGGATTCCAAAGCCGCACATGCTGCAGCCGGTACGCTGCGCCTTGGTTGTATACAATGTACCGTCCGGCTTTTTCTCAATCGTTCCGTAAATCTCCGGTATCAAAGAATCCGGCATCTGGAAGCACTCCGACATTCTTCCTGCCTTAAGGCCTGCGTCACGATACTTTTCTTTTAAGCCATGCTTCCAAAGTTCGTCCATCTCTAAGGCAAGTGTCAATATATCCTGTCTGTGGAATATCGCAAATGGCGCTGATCGGATGGTCGATGCCCCAAAATAGTTACATCCATTCATCCGCAGGCTTTTGGCACGTCTGCCGCCCTCGGATGCCATCAGTCCCAAATATGGCACGCTGTTATGTTCCTTGCCCCAATCATCACAATTCTTTTCCTTGAGATAATAACAGCACTTGGAAGATACGAGAAAGTCCGGCTTCTGAAAGTCGCACCCCTCATTTTCATTCTCATATCCCCCAAACAGCTTCAGCCATCTTTGATTAAGCTGCATCTTTGAATTCTTCTGCCAGCCACCGTATTCCCCGGTTTCTCCCGTTATGATCGCATGTCTGACTGTCTTGTTCTTCTCGGTCGGATTCTGCAACAACTCAATTTTCCCGGCGATCTCCTTGGATATGACCGGAAACCCGAATTCCTGTATAACTTTCGGTTTCGTCCATCGTGTACCATCCTCTCGCAGGAGCGGCGGCACATTTATAATACCGATCGCTTTATGTACCCTCTGGATGCTCTGATCCTCCAAAGTGGATGCCGATACCCCCGGAGCATCAATTCCACACACCTCATGGAGAAATATATATAAAATGATGCTGTCCAGACCTCCTACCGACACATGGCAATTTAGCCCTCTGCGGTCACATTCTGATCTGAACTCCTCCGCTCTGATCTGCGCATATTTGCGTTTGAAAGCATAATCCTGCTTTTCTTTCTGCATGAACGAAGCAATCTTTTCTTTTGTTCCAAGACGTTCCATTCTTTCCTGTACCGATTCCATTTCTTCACGGAGTAAAGAGCTCTTTTACGCTGGCCAGCAAACCTCTCACTCCTTTCTGATTTATTTTTTCTTGTCTCTTTTAGGCTTAAATTTATAAACATCATTCTTCTGCCGGCTTATCGCACTGCGGTAGCCGTTTAATTTACTTGCTCTGCTTTTGCTCATATCTGCTCAAGTTCCCTTTCTTTCTCGTCCACATACTCTTCAATGGTCTTTACGATTCTTTCTTGTAAATCTTCTGGGATTTCATAATCGTATGACTCACCAAGATAGGAATGAATATGTAACAAGAAGCTTTGTTTGATTGTCTTTATTCTAAAGTGATGCTTTGATACACTTTTTCCACGATACCTCTCTCCGCACCAAAAAAGAAAAACTTTAACTGGTTCAAGTCGGTCCATTTTTGCTTTGTATTCTTCATACTGTTGTACCGTCATCTTTTCCTCCTAAAATCTCATCCAAGCACGCATTCCAGCCGTCTCGGTGAATGCTCTTGCTAATTTCTTCATAACCGGATTTAAGTTCCGGTATCTTCTCCGGCAGTTCCCGGAGTGGACACCAATCTGGTCTGCACGCAATATAATCTGTCACATCATCTCCAATACCTGGAGCATTGCAATACAACGTTCGCTCTCCATACCTTGGTGGCTGTGTATCGTCTGCAAAATCGCACATATCACACGATTCCGGCATATCCATAACCAATACTGCTTTAGCCATACCTAACACCGCTCCTTCTTTCTTCTACGCAATTCTGCTTTCAGCTGTGATGTGCTGTACTGCATCAATGGATTTTCTCTAATTTCATCCTCTTCCTGCTGACGTATCCGTGCTTCTTCTTTCAAAAGTTCCTCATAGTTGTTAAACATGCCTCACACTCCTTCCGGTTTCTCACACTGCTCAAATTCGATTACCCACACCCACGGATTCGCATCCCAGCCGTACTTATCAAGGTCGGATTTCTTGATGGTGGAGGTCCAAAGTTTTTCCCATTCCATCATCACTTCATCACATTGACTGCATTGTTCTTCTGTCCCATAACAGCACTGCGAACCGCTTTCTCCGTATGTATTAAGACAATCCCAACAATCAGGATAAGCTCCCTCTTTTATCACATCAACCGGCTTCATCTCCTGCAACCGTTCCACTCTCACATCCGTAACCTTAAGCCAGATACGCGCCGCTTCTTTCGGCATGTGGATGGATGGTTTCCATTTTGTAATATCTGCGATGTCATTTTTCTGCCAATCTTCGTAGTAATAATACCCATTTGGTGCCTTTTTCCATGTTTCCCGAACATACAGAATATTGCCCGGCTCGCAAGGCAACTTAAAGAATTTCTCTCCATACCCATCTGCAAATGTACCTCTACACGATATGTACCCTTTAGGTGTAAAAGCGGTATACCCCCATACTGCATCATCAGGAATATAGCCTTTTACACTTCTTCTCGTTGCACCTTTTCTTCCCTCCAGAATCGCCCGAACCATTTCGGTATTGAATAAAATTGGCAACACTCTATTCATCCTCTGACTCCTCCTCGTGGCAACTATACACAATTGTGTTGTCTACATCGCAATCACTGTTATTCCATTCAATA
>ERZ1035032.902-NODE-902-length-20730-cov-4.196663_pt1 | contig 20730 bp, 20 predicted proteins | sample MGYA00520693_ERZ1035032 | MGnify/ENA primary metagenome ERZ1035032 (study PRJEB33766, sample SAMN09781740) | gut metagenome | biome: gut microbiome | host: Homo sapiens | place: Madagascar | study: EMG produced TPA metagenomics assembly of the PRJNA485056 data set... | reverse complement strand
TGACTGAGAGTTTACTCACTTAGCCGCGTGTCCACTATTGCTGGGTAAGATCAGTCTTTATTTGCGCCGCCATTCCGGACGAACAGGCAATAAAGGAAGAAGGTGCCGTCACTGTAGCCACTGCCATTGAAGCCGGTGATGAACGTCGCGCCCGCGCAAAATTTCACTGGCAATTCCTGGAACATTATCCGGCTGCTCAGGACTGCGCTTATAAATTTCTTGTTTGCGAGGATAAACCCGGTATACCCCGCCCTGCCCTCGATTCCTGGGATGCTGAATATATGCAGGAAAACCGCTGGGATGAGGCGTCTGCTTCCTTTGTCCCGGTCGAGACTGAATCCGATCCGATGAACGTCACTTTTGACAACCTAGCCCCTGAAGTACAGAACGCTGTCATGGTTAAGTTCGACACATGTGAAAACATCACTGTTGATATGGTGATTAGCGCACAGGAATTGTTGCAGGAAGACATGGCAACATTCGACGGCCATATCGTTGAAGCGTTGATGAAAATGCCAGAAGTTAACGCTATGTATCCGGAGCTTAAGCTGCATGCCATCGGGTGGGTTAAGCATAAATGTAAGCCTGGTGCCAAATGGCCCGAAATTCAGACAGAGATGCGCATCTGGAAAAAACGTCGCGAAGGTGAACGCAAGGAAGCCGGAAAATACACGTCTGTTGTTGATCTCGCCCGCGCCAGAGCCAATCAACAGCACACTGAAAATTCAACAGGAAAAATCAACCCGGTCATTGCTGCCATTCATCGCGAATACAAGCAGACATGGAAAACACTGGATGACGAACTGGCCTACGCTCTCTGGCCTGGTGATGTGGATGCCGGAAACATTGACGGCAGCATCCATCGCTGGGCAAAAAATGAAGTTATCGACAACGACCGCGAAGACTGGAAGCGTATCTCGGCATCAATGCGCAAACAGCCTGATGCCCTTCGCTACGACCGCCAGACTATTTTTGGCCTTGTCCGTGAACGTCCGATCGACATTCACAAAGACCCTGTGGCACTGAACAAATACATTACTGAATACCTGACTACAAAGGGCGTGTTTGAAGATGAAGGAACAAATCAGAGCGCAACTGATACTCTCTCGTCGCCAGTACCAGAAACTGATGCAGTGGAAACGGCAATTCCAGACAACGAAAAAACCGAATGCAAAGTGGAAGTCGAACCATCTGTAGAACGTGAGGGGCCGTTCTACTTCCTCTTCACCGACAAGGATGGCGAAAAATACGGTCGCGCAAATAAACTTTCTGGTCTGGATAAGGCGCTGTCTGCTGGGGCTACTGAAATCACGAAAGAAGAATATTTCGCCCGCAAAAACGGTACATACTCAGGTTCACAACAAAATACTGGTGCATCTGACACGACCGCACAACCAGGGTCAGTAAAAGTTACCGCTGACGAAGTAAACAAAATTATGCAGGCAGCCAATATCAGCCAGCCTGACGCCGATGAACTGCTTGCAGTATCACGTGGTGAATTTGTTGAAGGGATTAGCGACCCGAATGATCCGAAATGGATTAAGGGGATCCAGACCCGCGATTCTGTGAACCAGAACCAGCAAGAAACGGAACAGAACGACCAGAAAGCGGAACAAAACAGCCCAAATACGCAACAAAACGAGCCAGAAACGAAACAACCTGAACCAGTAGTGCAACAGGAACCGGAAAAGATCTGCACCGCCTGCGGTCAGAGCGGTGGCGGCAACTGCCCTGATTGTGGTGCGGTGATGGGTGACGCAACATACCAGGAAATATTCGATGGAGAGAATCAGCCTGAAGTTCAGGAAAATGATCCGGAGGAAATGGAAGGCACTGCGCATCAGCACAAGGAGAACACTGGCGGCAATCAGCATCATGCCAGCGATAGTGAAACTGGCGAGGCGTCAGATCCCTTAATTAAGGCAAACGGTCATCATAATCTCACATCCACCAGCAGAGCGGGGATTCATCTGATGATCGACCTTGAAACCATGGGAAAAAATCCCGATGCCCCGATTATCTCAATAGGTGCAATATTTTTCGATCCGCAAACCGGAGATATGGGACCGGAATTTAGTAAGACTATCGATCTGGAAACTGCTGGCGGAGTCATTGATCGGGACACCATTAAATGGTGGCTTAAACAATCACGCGAAGCGCAATCTGCCATTATGACCGATGAAATCCCGTTAGATGATGCACTGTTACAATTGCGGGAATTTATCGACGAAAACTCCGGTGAATTTTTTGTTCATGTCTGGGGAAATGGAGCCAACTTCGACAACACGATTTTGCGCCGTTCATACGAACGGCAGGGGATCCCCTGCCCGTGGCGTTACTACAACGATCGCGATGTACGCACAATCGTTGAGCTGGGGAAAGCCATAGACTTCGATGCCAGAACGGCTATTCCATTCGAAGGTGAGCGCCATAATGCACTTGATGACGCCCGTTACCAGGCAAAATACGTTTCAGCTATCTGGCAAAAACTGATCCCGAGTCAGGCTGATTCTTAATGTTCAACTGTCGCCGGTTGTGACTGGTATTCTGCAACCGGCGCTCGTCTGATGTAAGAGATAAAGAAATCGATGAGCGAAGTAATCATGATTGTCTCTCCCGGCAAATGGGTATCCGAAGAGCAGTTAATTGCGCTGAAAGGAATAAAAAAAGGTACGTTAAAAAAGGCCCGGGAAAAATCGTTTATGGAAGGAAGGGAATATAAGCATGTCGCTCATGACGGTATGCCATGGGATAACAGTCCATGCTTTTACAACCTGGAAGAAATTGATCGCTGGATTGAGCGCCAGGCATCAGCAAGACCAAGACGTCATCTTACTTGACTAAAAGCCACACTAACTAATGAGAGAAGTTGAAATGAAATATCCGACAGGCGTGGAAAACCATGGAGGGAAATTACGTATCTGGTTTGTTTATAAAGGCGTAAGAGTCAGGGAAAATCTGGGGGTTCCTGACACAGCAAAAAACAGGCGCGTTGCAGGTGAACTACGCTCCTCTGTTTGTTACGCAATAAAAACTGGTGTTTTCGACTATGCAAAACAGTTTCCCTCCTCACGCAATCTGGAAAAATTTGGTGAGGCCCGACAAGATTTAACCATAAAAGAACTGGCTGAAAAATTTCTGGCACTGAAAGAAACTGAAGTCGCCAAAACATCACTCAACACATACCGTGCCGTCATCAAAAATATCCTGAGCATAATCGGTGAAAAAAATCTTGCCTCATCGATTAATAAAGAAAAATTACTGGAGGTTCGTAAAGAGCTACTGACTGGATACCAGATCCCCAAAAGTAACTATATTGTTACACAACCAGGGAGATCGGCTGTAACTGTAAATAATTACATGACAAATCTTAACGCCGTGTTCCAGTTTGGTGTTGATAACGGTTACCTGGCAGATAACCCGTTTAAGGGGATCTCGCCATTAAAGGAATCAAGAACCATTCCGGATCCTCTTTCGCGGGAGGAATTCATCCGTCTTATCGATGCGTGCAGAAATCAGCAAGCCAAAAATTTATGGTGTGTTTCTGTTTATACTGGCGTTCGCCCTGGTGAGCTGTGTGCACTTGGATGGGAGGACATAGATCTGAAAAATGGAACAATGATGATCAGGAGAAATTTAGCAAAAGACCGTTTCACGGTCCCAAAAACACAGGCGGGAACCAATCGGGTCATTCATCTTATTAAGCCAGCAATCGACGCTCTCCGGAGTCAGATGACATTAACGAGACTGAGCAAAGAGCATATCATTGATGTTCACCTCAGAGAGTATGGCAGAACAGAAAAACATAAATGCACCTTTGTTTTTCAACCTGAAGTGTCAGCGAGAGTAAAAAATTATGGTGACCATTTTACCGTTGACTCAATAAGGCAGATGTGGGACGCAGCGATAAAACGTGCCGGACTCCGCCATCGAAAATCATATCAGTCGAGACATACTTATGCCTGCTGGTCGCTGACAGCTGGTGCTAACCCGGCATTTATAGCAAACCAGATGGGCCATGCAGATGCGCAAATGGTATTTCAGGTATACGGAAAATGGATGTCTGAAAACAATAATGCACAGGTAGCTTTGTTAAATACACAGTTAAGCGAGTTTGCCCCAACCATGCCCCATAACGAAGCAATGAAAAATTAATTTAATATTTATCAAATAGTTGACACGTATGACTCTTGAAATCCATAAATTCAAGCGCAGTGCCCAGCCATCCCGATACTGCTGCTTTCACCAAATCCTTAGTGCTTCTTTCGTGTTTTTCTATTGTCATAATGGTTATCTCTAAAAAAGAGGTAAGATGCGTACTACTTACTCGCCGTTATTGGTATTATTCAGAAAAAGTGAGTAAGACTTTGCAGCAATGTTTTTGATCCTGTTCAAATAAACTAATGGCATCAGCAACATGCTGGAAATCAAACGTATGGGTAATTAATTTTTCTGGTTTAATTAACCCTTTACTTAACCAGTCGATAACGATCGGGAATTTATTTGCATTTAAGCGTGAAGAGAAAATAGAGAGTTCTTTTCCGGTAATTCCTTGCTGAATCACTTCAGACGGTTCACTGGAGAACCCCATCAATACAATACGTGCCGCTGGAGAAGCCAGCGTTACGGCCTCTTTCAGGATAGAAGGATGACAAGCCGCATCGATAATTAATGTCGGCTTGATGCCTTTTTCAGTGAAAATCTCGCCAAGCGGTGTCTGGCTGTTATTAATCGCCCAGTCAGCCCCGCTCTCTTTCGCTTTTTCCAGTCGTTCATCAATGCGATCGGCAACAATCACATTTTTAACGTTATAGACGCCTTTTAATACCTGAACGATCGTCAGGCCGATTGGACCGGCACCATAAACCAGAACGGTATCATTTTCAGTCGGTTGACCATGTCCGGTTACGTTAGCCGCAATGGTAAAAGGTTCGATCATTACCGCATATTGATCGGCCACTGCTTCAGGAATTTTCCACGCATTTTTTGCCGGAACCACGGCATATTCACTGAAACCACCGTCAGCGTGCACACCTAATACAGCCAGTGTCGTACAAACGTTCGGTTTACCTATAGAGCACGGATAGCAATGCCCACAGCTGACCACCGGATCGACAGCAACACGTTCACCGACTCTGGCGCTTTCCACGCCTTCACCCACTGCATCAATGACGCCAAAGAATTCATGACCAATGACGCGCGGATATTTCGCAAAAGGATTATGCCCACGATAAATATGGCTATCTGAACCACAAATTCCGGCAAGTTTCACTTTTACTCGTACTTCACCCGCTGACGGGGTGGGTATTTCACGTTCGACAATCGCCAGTTGATTCGGTTTTTCAATTAATATGCTTTTCATTATCTTACTCCTTACCAGTTCCACAGCGTGCCATCTTCCAGACGTGCGACTGGTAGATAAGCAGGTTCATAGGGATATTTCGCCGCCAGCTTTTCATCGAATTCGATACCAAGACCCGGTTTGTCTCCCGGATGCATATAGCCGTTATCGAAAGTCCAGTTGTGCGGGAAGACTTCGAGCATTTGTTCGGAATAACCCATGTATTCCTGGACACCGAAATTGGGGACCCACAGATCAAAGTGCAGCGCCGCAGCCATGCAGACTGGTGACAAATCGGAAGGACCGTGTGAGCCAGTACGTACCTGATACAGCGAAGCAAAATCGGCAATCCGGCGCATACCGGTAATTCCGCCTGCATGGGTCAGCGTGGTGCGGATATAATCGATGAGTTGCTCTTCAATCAGTTGTTTGCAGTCCCAGATGCTGTTGAAGACTTCACCCACTGCGATGGGTGTGACGGTATGTTGGCGAATGAGACGGAAGCATTCCTGGTTTTCCGCAGGCGTCGGGTCTTCCATCCAGAACATGCGATAATCTTCAATGCTTTTACCAAAGCGCGCCGCTTCAATAGGCGTTAAGCGATGGTGCATGTCATGCAGCAAATGTTCATTAAAACCAAACTTGTTACGTACCGCGTCAAACAATTTCGGCATGAAATCGAGGTATTTCTCCGTCGACCACAGCTGCTCTTCCGGCCACTGTCCTTTGGTTGCGGGTTCATAAGCCAGACCTTTACCTTTCGACATGCCGTAGGTGGTTTTCATACCAGGGATTCCGCACTGCACGCGGATGGCTTTGAATCCAAGCTCTTGATGACGGGCATAATCATCCAGAGCTTCATCAATACTGTGACCGGTGGTATGGCAATAAACCATCACCCCTTCACGAGACGCGCCGCCGAGTAACTGGTAAAGCGGCATGTTGGCAGCTTTGGCTTTAATATCCCACAGCGCCATATCAACCGCTGAAATGGCCGACATCGTAACCGGACCGCGACGCCAGTAAGCACCTTTATAGAAAAACTGCCAGATATCTTCGATACGGTGCGCATCGCGACCAATAAGCTGCGGACAAAGGTGATCCTGCAAATAAGAGGCCACGGAAAGCTCACGTCCATTGAGGGTGGCATCCCCAAGGCCCGTAATACCGTCCTCAGTGGTGATTTTTAATGTGACGAAATTACGCCCCGGACAGGTAACAAAAACTTCAGCCTTTACGATCTTCATGTTCGATTCCTTGCATCGCTTGTCGTGATGCATGAAATCTACGCAACTGAGCTACTACCATACAAGTATAAAGATCGAAAAAAGCCGGAGTGATCACAAAAAAAGGCGTATATTTGCGCTGTGAATGGTTGACAAAAGATGAAATAGAATACCTTTTGTCAGCTGACACTTCCTCTTATCTTATTGATAAAATGGATTTATGTTCCTACGTGCGCCCCCAGCCCGCAACAATGATCAACATGCCGCAAAGCGCAATCAACGCACCCGTCCAGTCATAAAGAGTCAGTTTCACGCCATCCACAACGCGCAGCCACATCAACGCCGTGCAGACATAAACGCCACCATAAGCCGCGTAAACACGCCCACTCGCCGCTGGATGCAACGTTAACAACCAGACAAACAGCGCCAGTGAAATCCCCGCCGGAAGCAACAGCCAGATACTGGCGTTTCGTTTTAACCACAACCAGGGCAGAAAGCATCCAATAATTTCACACAGCGCAGTAGCAAAAAATAGTAACGTTGTTTTAATCATCTTTGTCTCTTATTGACATCATGTATAGTTATAGGGCGACATAATATCATCAATATAAACACCCTCCTGGTACGTTTTGCGTCCGCAGTGGATGGTGTAGAATCACCTTTAATCATTCATACAGGGAATGAATTATGAAAATCACTCTCAGCAAACGAATCGGCCTGCTCGCTATTCTGCTGCCTTGCGCACTGGCATTGAGCACAACTGTTCATGCCGAAACTAACAAACTGGTGATTGAGTCTGGCGACAGTGCACAAAGCCGCCAGCACGCCGCTATGGAAAAAGAGCAATGGAATGACACGCGCAATCTGCGCCAGAAAGTGAATAAACGCACTGAAAAAGAGTGGGATAAAGCCGACGCCGCTTTTGATAACCGCGATAAATGTGAGCAAAGCGCCAACATCAATGCCTACTGGGAGCCCAATACTTTGCGCTGCCTGGACCGTCGAACTGGCCGCGTTATTACCCCCTAACCTGTTATTGATTTAAGGAATGTAAGGACACGTTATGCCAAGCGCCCACAGTGTTAAGCTACGCCCGCTGGAGCGTGAAGATTTACGCTATGTACATCAACTCGACAATAACGCCAGTGTGATGCGTTACTGGTTTGAGGAACCCTACGAAGCCTTTGTTGAACTCTCTGATCTGTATGATAAGCATATTCACGATCAGAGCGAACGGCGCTTTGTGGTGGAATGTGACGGCGAAAAAGCCGGTCTGGTGGAGCTGGTGGAAATTAACCATGTTCATCGCCGCGCAGAATTTCAGATAATTATCTCCCCGGAGTATCAGGGGAAAGGTCTGGCAACCCGTGCCGCCAAATTAGCAATGGACTATGGCTTTACCGTTCTCAATCTCTATAAGCTGTATCTGATCGTTGATAAAGAGAATGAAAAAGCGATTCACATTTACCGCAAGCTTGGCTTTTCGGTTGAAGGTGAATTGATGCACGAGTTCTTTATTAATGGTCAATATCGTAATGCCATTCGCATGTGTATATTCCAGCATCAGTATCTGGCAGAGCACAAAACACCGGGTCAGACTCTCCTGAAGCCGACCGCACAATAGCATTAATAATAATCGATCGTATTTTTGATGGTGTAAACCCGTTCGACGGCGGGTTTTACTCCTTCATCAACAATGATTAGCTGACAGTCCACCGGATTAGCGTGACTGTCATATTCACAGCTCTGTTTTACATTACCAACCCGTTGATTATTCAGTAAAGTAACCGCTGTGTAATCTAATTTTTTGATCGGATCCGTTGATGGCGTGGCGCTGACAGATAATGTTTTGTCGTTACTTTTCGTGGTTTTACCCAGCGGATAACCTTGATCATCATAGCGATATTCCATCTGCATTTGTTTGCTGCTGGCTTTAATCACGAAGCCATTATCATCGGTTTCCCAACTCACCCCGGCAGAAGGTAATTCTGCTAGCTGGCATTTTCCCTGTAAACGTACTCTCTTCTCCAGCGTCTCGGCATCACGGTAATAATTGGCGTCCAGTACCAGAGCGACCACGGTATTATTTTCCAGATCCAGTAATTCGAGTGAATCAAAACAGCCTTCTTCCGACAAAGTCCCAGAAACACGTTTCGTCACTTCACCTTGCTCATCCATTAATGTCTGAGTGAAATCTTTTACCGGACCACGCAGCGGATCAAAATCGAATTCATTAGAGAAACTGGCCATCTCAGGGGTAAATGAAAGTGTTACCTCTGTGCGGTCACATCCTGTGAGGAATATCGCGAGTAAGCATGGTAGTAATTTGTATTTCACAACAGTCACCAGAGAGTAGAGATGATTCTCAATCATAGTAGCAAATACAGTACTTTACACGTTAAATGCTATGCTTAAAGAAGTTATCTTCGCGTAAGGAGCTTATGATGAAACTCTCAACCTGCTGTGCCGCGCTTCTGCTCGCCCTCGCCTCACCCGCGGTACTCGCCGCGCCGGGATCCTGTGAGCGCATACAGAGCGATATATCACAGCGCATTATCAATAATGGCGTACCCGAAAGCAGCTTCACGTTAAGTATTGTACCCAATGACCAGGTTGATCAGCCTGATTCCCAGGTCGTCGGCCATTGCGCTAATGATACGCATAAAATTCTCTATACCCGCACCACCAGCGGTAACGTCTCTGCTCCCGCGCAGTCTAGCCAGGATGGCGCGCCTGCCGAACCGCAGTAACACATTATCGACTGAACGCCGGATATGACAAATCCGGCGATTTGAACATACAACATAATCCCACCTTATTACTCATACCCTTCTATTGATATGGATTAATAATTCTTAACCCAAAATGGGTAGACTCCCTCTATTGTTAGCGCGCTAAATATTCAATATATAAACTTTTATATAACGATAAAGAACAGGGAGTGAGTTATGTCCAAAAATGAACGAATGGTGGGCATCAGCCGCAGAACACTCGTTAAATCTACCGCGATAGGTTCTCTGGCGCTGGCTGCAGGCGGTTTTTCTTTGCCGTTTACCCTGCGCAATGCAGCAGCAGCGGTACAACAGGCCCGCGAAAAAGTGGTCTGGGGTGCCTGTTCCGTCAACTGTGGTAGCCGCTGTGCACTTCGTCTACATGTTAAAGATAATGAAGTGACCTGGGTGGAAACTGACAATACCGGCAGCGATGAGTACGGCAACCATCAGGTACGCGCCTGTTTGCGCGGTCGCTCCATCCGCCGGCGTATTAATCATCCCGATCGCTTGAATTACCCAATGAAACGCGTGGGCAAACGCGGCGAAGGCAAATTCGAACGGATTAGCTGGGATGAAGCCCTAGATACTATCGCCAGTAGCCTGAAGAAAACCGTCGAACAATATGGCAATGAGGCTGTATATATTCAGTACTCTTCGGGGATCGTTGGCGGCAATATGACCCGCTCTTCGCCATCAGCCTCGGCGGTCAAACGCCTGATGAACTGCTACGGCGGTTCACTCAACCAGTATGGCTCCTACAGCACTGCGCAAATTTCCTGTGCCATGCCCTACACCTACGGCAGTAATGATGGCAACAGCACCACGGATATTGAAAACAGCAAGCTGGTCGTGATGTTTGGTAACAACCCGGCAGAAACCCGCATGAGCGGTGGTGGCATCACTTATCTTCTTGAAAAAGCGCGCGAGAAATCGAACGCCAAAATGATTGTTATCGATCCGCGATATACCGATACGGCTGCCGGTCGTGAAGACGAATGGCTCCCTATTCGCCCGGGCACCGATGCCGCGCTGGTTGCGGGTATTGCCTGGGTATTGATTAACGAAAATCTCGTTGATCAACCTTTTCTCGATAAATACTGCGTCGGCTATGACGAAAAAACCTTACCCGCAGATGCACCCAAAAATGGTCACTATAAAGCCTATATTCTTGGTGAAGGTGACGATAAAACAGCGAAAACGCCGCAGTGGGCTTCGCAAATTACCGGTATCCCGGAGGACCGTATCATCAAACTGGCGCGTGAAATTGGCACAGCAAAACCCGCTTATATCTGCCAGGGCTGGGGGCCACAACGCCAGGCAAACGGCGAACTGACTGCACGCGCTATTGCTATGTTACCTATTTTGACGGGCAATGTCGGCATCAGCGGCGGAAATAGTGGCGCGCGTGAATCGACCTATACCATTACCATAGAACGCCTGCCGGTGCTGGATAATCCGGTCAAAACGTCAATCTCCTGCTTCAGCTGGACAGATGCTATCGATCATGGTCCGCAAATGACGGCAATCCGCGACGGCGTCCGCGGCAAAGATAAACTGGATGTGCCCATTAAGTTCATCTGGAACTACGCGGGAAATACCCTCGTTAATCAGCATTCTGACATCAACAAAACGCATGAAATTCTGCAGGACGAATCGAAATGCGAAATGATTGTGGTCATCGAAAACTTTATGACCTCATCGGCAAAATATGCCGACATTCTGCTGCCAGACCTGATGACCGTTGAGCAGGAAGATATTATTCCTAACGACTACGCCGGTAACATGGGATATCTCATTTTCCTCCAGCCTGTCACCAGCGAAAAATTCGAACGCAAACCGATTTACTGGATCCTGAGTGAAGTCGCGAAACGTCTTGGACCTGACGTCTATCAAAAGTTCACAGAAGGTCGCACGCAGGAACAATGGTTACAACATCTGTACGCCAAAATGCTTGCCAAAGATCCGGCGTTACCGTCTTACGACGAACTGAAAAAAATGGGTATCTATAAGCGTAAAGATCCCAATGGCCATTTTGTCGCCTACAAAGCATTGCGTGACGACCCCGAGGCAAATCCACTTAAAACGCCTTCCGGTAAGATTGAAATTTATTCCAGCAGGCTGGCGGAAATTGCCCGTACCTGGGAACTGGAAAAAGATGAAGTGATAAGCCCATTGCCAGTTTATGCCTCAACCTTTGAAGGCTGGAACTCCCCTGAACGTAGAACCTTCCCACTGCAACTGTTTGGTTTCCATTACAAATCCCGTACTCACTCGACCTACGGCAATATTGATCTCCTGAAGGCTGCCTGCCGTCAGGAGGTGTGGATCAACCCTATAGATGCGCAGAAACGTGGGATTGCCAACGGCGATATGGTGCGGGTGTTTAACCATCGTGGCGAAGTTCGGCTACCAGCCAAAGTAACACCACGTATTCTCCCTGGAGTTAGCGCTATGGGCCAGGGAGCCTGGCACGAGGCCAATATGTCTGGCGATAAAATCGACCATGGCGGCTGTGTGAATACGCTAACCACTCTGCGCCCTTCACCACTGGCGAAGGGAAACCCGCAGCACACTAATCTGGTCGAGATCGAAAAAATATAACCCACGACAACCATAAATTCTGGCATGACATTTTGTTTGAAAAGCAATAAGTGAGTAATGATGAAAATCCATACCACAGAGGCGCTCATGAAGGCTGAAATCAGCCGTAGAAGTCTGATGAAAACCTCCGCACTTGGCAGTCTTGCGCTGGCAAGCAGTGCTTTCACTCTGCCATTTTCCCAAATGGTCCGGGCGGCAGAGGCTCCGGTAGAAGAGAAAGCGGTCTGGAGTTCCTGCACCGTTAACTGCGGGAGCCGCTGTCTGTTACGTTTGCATGTGAAAGATGACACCGTGTACTGGGTGGAGTCTGATACGACAGGTGACGACGTCTACGGTAATCATCAGGTTCGAGCGTGTTTACGCGGGCGCTCTATCCGCCGACGGATGAATCATCCTGATAGGTTGAAATATCCCATGAAGCGCGTCGGCAAGCGCGGTGAAGGTAAATTTGAACGGATAAGTTGGGACGAAGCCCTGGATACCATCAGTGATAATCTTCGGCGGATCCTGAAAGATTACGGCAATGAGGCTGTACATGTCCTGTACGGAACAGGCGTAGATGGCGGAAACATCACCAACTCAAACGTCCCGTACCGTCTGATGAACTCTTGCGGTGGTTTTCTCAGTCGCTATGGCAGCTACAGTACCGCACAGATCAGTGCCGCAATGAGTTATATGTTCGGTGCCAATGATGGCAACAGCCCGGATGATATCGCCAATACGAAACTGGTCGTTATGTTCGGAAATAACCCGGCAGAAACGCGGATGAGCGGCGGTGGTGTCACTTACTACGTCGAGCAAGCCCGCGAACGTTCAAACGCACGCATGATCGTCATCGATCCACGTTATAACGACACTGCTGCCGGGCGTGAAGATGAATGGCTGCCCATTCGCCCTGGCACCGATGGCGCACTGGCCTGTGCGATTGCCTGGGTACTGATTACTGAAAACATGGTCGATCAGCCATTTCTCGACAAATATTGTGTTGGTTACGATGAAAAAACGCTGCCCGCCAACGCACCACGTAACGCGCATTATAAAGCCTATATTCTGGGCGAAGGGCCTGACGGCATAGCTAAAACGCCGGAATGGGCAGCAAAAATCACCAGCATCCCGGCAGAAAAAATTATCCAGTTGGCACGAGAGATCGGTTCAGCAAAACCTGCTTATATTTGTCAGGGTTGGGGGCCACAACGACATTCCAACGGCGAGCAAACATCCCGCGCTATTGCCATGCTTTCCGTTCTCACCGGCAACGTCGGCATAAACGGCGGCAACTCAGGCGTACGCGAAGGTAGCTGGGATCTGGGGGTAGAATGGTTCCCGATGCTCGAGAATCCTGTTAAAACGCAGATTTCCGTCTTTACATGGACAGATGCCATCGACCATGGTACGGAAATGACCGCGACCCGTGATGGTGTTCGTGGAAAAGAAAAACTGGATGTCCCCATCAAGTTTTTATGGTGCTACGCCAGTAACACATTGATCAATCAACATGGCGACATCAATCACACCCATGAGGTGCTTCAGGATGACAGCAAGTGCGAGATGATTGTTGGCATTGACCACTTCATGACGGCCTCGGCTAAGTATTGCGATATCCTGTTGCCCGACCTGATGCCAACAGAGCAAGAAGACCTTATCTCTCATGAATCTGCAGGGAATATGGGCTATGTGATCCTCGCCCAACCCGCAACCTCAGCAAAATTTGAACGCAAACCCATCTACTGGATGCTGAGTGAAGTCGCCAAACGCTTAGGACCAGACGTTTATCAAACCTTTACTGAAGGTCGCAGTCAGCATGAATGGATCAAATATCTCCATGCGAAAACGAAGGAACGTAACCCTGAGATGCCCGACTACGAGGAGATGAAAACGACCGGGATCTTTAAGAAAAAATGCCCGGAAGAACACTACGTCGCTTTCCGCGCATTCCGTGAAGATCCACAGGCAAACCCGTTGAAAACACCTTCGGGGAAAATCGAAATTTATTCTGAACGACTGGCGAAGATTGCAGATACCTGGGAATTGAAAAAAGATGAAATTATTCATCCCCTTCCTGCGTATACCCCAGGTTTTGATGGCTGGGACGATCCCCTGCGGAAAACCTATCCACTGCAGTTAACGGGCTTCCATTACAAAGCGCGTACCCACTCCAGCTACGGCAATATTGATGTGTTACAGCAGGCCTGCCCACAAGAGGTGTGGATCAACCCCATTGATGCTCAGGCACGCGGTATCCGTCATGGCGATACCGTGCGGGTATTTAACAATAATGGAGAAATGCTGATTGCCGCAAAAGTGACTCCGCGTATTCTGCCTGGCGTTACCGCCATCGGGCAAGGTGCGTGGCTTAAAGCGGATATGTTTGGTGACCGGGTCGATCACGGCGGCAGTATCAATATTCTGACCTCTCACCGCCCTTCACCGCTGGCAAAGGGAAACCCGTCGCACAGCAATCTTGTCCAGATCGAAAAGGTTTAAGGAGTAGCCCATGACCACACAATATGGATTTTTTATCGATTCCAGCCGCTGTACTGGCTGTAAAACCTGCGAACTGGCGTGCAAAGATTTTAAAGATCTTGGCCCGGAAGTCAGTTTCCGCCGTATTTATGAATACGCTGGCGGCGACTGGCAGGAAGATAATGGCGTCTGGCACCAGAACGTGTTCGCTTATTATCTCTCCATCTCCTGTAACCATTGCGATGACCCCGCATGTACAAAAGTCTGCCCCAGCGGCGCAATGCATAAGCGTGAAGATGGCTTTGTGGTGGTTGATGAAGATGTTTGTATCGGCTGCCGCTACTGCCACATGGCTTGTCCGTACGGCGCGCCACAGTACAATGCTGAAAAAGGGCACATGACGAAGTGCGATGGTTGTTATTCGCGCGTCGCCGAGGGGAAACAACCCATATGTGTCGAATCCTGCCCGCTGCGTGCACTTGAGTTCGGTCCAATTGAAGAGCTGCGCCAGAAGCACGGCACTCTTGCTGCCGTCGCGCCACTGCCGCGCGCGCATTTCACAAAACCCAATATCGTTATCAAACCTAACGCCAACAGCCGCCCGACCGGCGATACCACTGGTTATCTGGCTAATCCGGAGGAAGTGTAAAATGGGAAATGGATGGCATGAGTGGCCACTGGTTATCTTTACCGTATTGGGTCAATGCGTAGTAGGCGCGCTGATTGTTAGCGGAATTGGCTGGTTCGCCGCCAAAAATGACGCAGACCGTCAGCGTATTGTCCGTGGCATGTTTTTCCTCTGGCTGTTGATGGGCGTCGGGTTTATTGCCTCTGTCATGCACCTGGGATCGCCACTGCGGGCGTTTAACTCGCTGAATCGAATCGGAGCTTCTGGTCTGAGTAACGAGATTGCTGCCGGTTCCATATTTTTTGCCGTTGGCGGATTATGGTGGCTGGTGGCAGTCATCGGTAAAATGCCGCAAGCGTTGGGGAAACTCTGGTTACTTTTCAGCATGGCGCTCGGCGTCATTTTCGTCTGGATGATGACCTGCGTGTATCAAATCGACACCGTGCCAACCTGGCATAACGGTTACACTACGCTGGCTTTCTTCCTGACGGTATTGTTGAGCGGTCCAATACTTGCTGCCGCAATTCTGCGGGCAGCTCGCGTTACATTTAATACCACACCATTTGCCATCATTAGCGTTCTGGCGCTGATCGCTTGTGCCGGGGTGATTGTGCTGCAAGGTTTGTCTCTGGCGTCTATTCACTCATCCGTGCAACAAGCCAGCGCACTGGTACCAGATTACGCCTCCTTACAGGTCTGGCGTGTGGTATTGTTATGCGCAGGTCTTGGATGCTGGCTTTGCCCGCTCATTCGTCGCCGTGAACCTCACGTTGCCGGACTTATTCTGGGGCTAATCCTCATACTTGGCGGTGAGATGATCGGGCGTGTGCTCTTTTATGGCCTGCACATGACAGTAGGAATGGCTATTGCAGGTTAACAAATTGGTGCGGGGCAACCCGCACATTTCAGGATGTTAGGAATGACCCATTTTTCACAGCAAGATAATTTTTCTGTCGCGGCGCGCGTGTTGGGCGCGCTGTTTTATTACGCTCCAGAGAGTGCGGAAGCCGCACCTCTGGTTGCGGTACTCACCAGTGACGGCTGGGAAACTCAGTGGCCTCTACCAGAAGCGTCATTAGCGCCGCTGGTGACGGCTTTTCAGACACAGTGTGAAGAGACTCACGCCCAGGCCTGGCAGCGTTTGTTTGTCGGCCCGTGGGCACTGCCGTCTCCGCCGTGGGGGTCGGTCTGGCTGGATCGCGAATCTGTGCTGTTTGGCGATTCAACATTGGCACTTCGTCAGTGGATGCGCGAGAAAGGCATTCAGTTTGAAATGAAGCAAAACGAACCGGAAGATCATTTTGGTTCACTGCTGTTGATGGCTGCGTGGTTGGCGGAGAATGGTCGCCAGACAGAATGCGAAGAATTGCTGGCATGGCACCTTTTTCCGTGGTCAACACGTTTTCTTGATGTTTTTATCGAAAAAGCAGAACACCCTTTCTACCGTGCACTGGGTGAACTGGCTCGCTTAACGCTGGCGCAATGGCAATCACAACTGTTAATTCCTGTCGCGGTTAAACCGCTGTTTCGATAGGATCACCGTAATATTGCCGGATGGTGACGATTACGCGCAATCCGGCAATAATAGGTTACAGTGTCACGTTTTTTTATCTCTTAAAGCACGCACTGCTTTTGCGGCTGGCCTCTTTTGCCGCAAAATAGTCGCCCGTGTTTCATTGCCCATTTCTGCTCATGCATCATCTACACATCTATCCGGATCTGCGCACTATGTTCCGCCGTCTGCTTATCGCAACAGTCGTCGGTATTCTCGCGGCCTTTGCCGTTGCCGGGTTTCGTCATGCGATGCTGCTACTGGAGTGGTTGTTCCTCAATAATGACTCCGGCAGTCTGGTCAATGCAGCGACAAACCTTTCCCCCTGGCGACGGTTGCTAACTCCGGCGCTCGGCGGACTGGCGGCGGGTTTGTTGCTGATGGGCTGGCAGAAATTTACCCAACAACGCCCTCATGCGCCGACCGATTATATGGAAGCGTTGCAAACCGATGGACAGTTCGATTACGCAGCAAGCCTGGTTAAATCGCTTGCCTCTCTGCTGGTAGTAACCAGCGGCAGTGCAATTGGTCGCGAAGGTGCGATGATTCTTTTAGCTGCCCTTGCCGCCTCCTGTTTTGCCCAACGTTTTACGCCACGCCAGGAGTGGAAATTATGGATCGCCTGTGGGGCCGCGGCGGGAATGGCTGCGGCCTATCGTGCCCCGCTTGCTGGCAGTTTATTTATAGCCGAAGTGCTGTTTGGCACTATGATGTTGGCCTCTCTCGGCCCGGTGATTATTTCCGCCGTCGTGGCATTGCTGGTTAGCAATCTGATTAATCATAGCGACGCGTTACTCTACAACGTACAACTCTCAGTGACGGTTCAGGCTCGTGACTATGCGCTGATTATCAGTACAGGTGTGCTGGCAGGTCTGTGCGGACCACTGTTGTTAACGTTAATGAACGCCTGTCATCGTGGATTTGTGAGTCTCAAACTTGCGCCGCCCTGGCAACTGGCACTAGGCGGGTTGATCGTGGGTCTGCTTTCCCTGTTCACACCTGCAGTGTGGGGCAACGGCTATAGCACCGTACAATCCTTTTTAACCGCCCCACCACTGTTAATGATCATTGCCGGGATCTTCCTTTGTAAACTGTGTGCCGTGCTGGCGAGTAGCGGTTCCGGCGCACCCGGTGGGGTCTTTACACCGACGCTATTTATCGGTCTTGCCATTGGCATGTTGTATGGTCGTAGCCTGGGATTATGGTTCCCTGATGGCGAAGAAATTACACTTTTACTCGGATTGACCGGGATGGCGACACTGTTGGCGGCGACCACGCACGCGCCGATTATGTCGACGTTGATGATATGTGAAATGACCGGGGAGTATCAGCTACTCCCCGGTTTATTGATTGCCTGCGTAATTGCGTCGGTAATTTCGCGGACGTTACACCGTGACTCTATCTACCGCCAGCACACTGCGCAGCATAGCTAAGCGGATGTATTGCCCCAGTTCACGCTGTTCGGCGCGCGGCAGATAAGGCAGTTCACCAATGAGCGGTGCCGGAAGTTTTTTACCCAGCACATCAATGATTTCCGCATAATGCGCCAGTCCTGGGTTGATTCGGTTAGCCACCCAGCCAATGAGCGGCAGCCCGTCGTTGGCGATCGCCTGAGCTGTTAGCAGTGCATGGTTAATGCAACCTTCCTGAATACCGACAACCATCAACACCGGCAGTTGTTCCTGCACTACCCATTCAGAGAGTGGACGCAAATCATTCATCAGACTGCGCCAGCCGCCAGTCCCTTCTACCACGACATGATCGACTTTTTCGGTCAGGTTTGCCAGGCCGTTTGAAATGAGGGTGTAATTGATTGGGCAACTGTGCGCCACGCTACTTTCTTCTTCGCTTAACGCGATAGGATTAACTGCTTCATAAGGCAGTTCGATGGTTGAAACACTCTGCAACACCAGGGCATCTTTATTACGCAGCCCTTCGGGTGTCTCTTTGCTCCCCTTCGCTACGGGTTTATATCCCGCAACCGTTTTTCCCTGGGAGGCTAACGCTTGTAGCAATGCGCGGGAAACCACCGTTTTCCCTACAGAAGTGTCTGTACCGGTAATAAAGAAACGCTTCAGCATCACTAACTCCACCGTTATGCTTCACAAATATAAACCAGGAAAATAATTAACCTTGAAAGTCTAAGTTATGCTTTCCTGGCCCAAATTGAGATAGCGCAAATTTTGGTAGAACAGTTAAAAAATGTTAACCCTGCAACAGACGAATCAACAAAGAACCGTTATACATCGCGTCTTTTACCAGTGCAGCGCCTGCCATCGTGCCCTGGTTAGAAAACTGAGTACTCTCAACGCTGATGTGCTGACTATACGCAGGAAGGGCCTGCTGACGGATGCTGTCTGAGATGACCGGGAAGAGGATATCTGCCGCTTTACTTAACGGTGAGCCAATCAGTATTTTTTGTGGGTTAAATAAATTCACCATGATGGCAAGAATGCGCCCGACATGCGCGCCCACCCCGGTAATGATGTCTTTTGCCAGTAGATCGCCGCGCAATGCCGCCTGACACAATGAGTCCACGGTTAACGGTTGTCCATGTAACATCGAGCTCATGGATTGATTAAGACGCAGCTGTGCCAGCTCAAGAATACTGTCCACGCTGGCGATGGTTTCGAGGCAGCCGTGATTCCCGCAATAACAGCGTTTCCCATACGGGTCGACCTGTGTGTGGCCTATTTCCACGAGACTACTGCTGCCTGCGTGTAGCAGATGACCATCGGTAATGACGCCCGCCCCCACGTTGTGATCGATAACCACCTGAATCACATCGCGCGCCCCGCGTGAGGCACCAAACAAGGCCTCTGCCATCGTCCATGCGCTGATATCATGCTGAATATAAACCGGAACGCCGGTATGCTGCTCCAGCGCCTCGCCGAGCGGCATCTCTTTTACATCCTCGTAGAACGGCATGCGATGTACAATACCATTTTCCGTATCAATAATTCCCGGCAAGGTTATGGCAATCGAAGTTAGACGCTCAAGTTTTTTCTGGTGGCGGATAAAAAACTGATCGATATGGGAAATAATACGATCCAGCAATGGCAAGTCATCTTTTAACGCCAGTTCCTGCGACTCTTCCACCACCAGTTTGCTGCTCAGATCGCGCAGAGCAAGGAAAATCTCCCCGCGACTAATGCGCAGAGAAAGATAGTGCCAGGCTTCAGTTTCAACCACCAGCCCCACCGCCGGACGGCCACGGTTCCCCGCTTCTTTGATTTCCAGCTCTTGCACCAGGTGTGCTTCGAGCATCTCACGGACAATTTTAGTGATACTGGCAGGAGCCAGTTGCGCCAGACGGGAAAGATCGATACGCGAGACTGGACCAAGCTGATCAATCAGGCGATAAACCGCGCCCGCGTTGGTCTGCTTTATTTGATCAATGTGCCCAGGCTGGTTTTCAGCAACCACCGCATACTCCCTATATTTTCGCGCTCCGAAATAATCTGTAGGCTATGGTGAAGCACTTCAATACGTGTCGTCAAATTTTTACTTAGGCATGTGATTAACAGCACATTTTTCGGGCTTTTTCGCTGAAATTTCCCTCACCTGAGAGCATTCAGCAGATGAATACGAAAGTTACGCGCAGCCGGACTTTGTTCATGATGTTTCGGCCAGACCAACCACATTTCAGAAACCGCATCCTCTTCAGCAATCGGCACCCAGCGCATTTCGTTGAGCTGAACACGTTTAAATGACGCAGGCAAAATTGAAACACCCAGACCGGCGGAAACCAGACCGATGATGGTCATTGCCTCGCCCACCTCCTGAGTGATGACGGGCGTCAAATGGTAACGTCGCATCAGCCCGAGAATATCGTCATACAGCCCTGTCCCGACGTGCGGATCAAAAAAGACAAAGGGTTCTTTCGCCAGTTCAGCCAGCGTTACATTCGGGTTATTTGCCAGGGGATGATCGTGCGGGATCATCGCCATAAGCGGTTCATGGACGATGACTGCGTGTTCAAGCGACTCCGGTAACGCTGTGTTACGCAGCAATCCCATATCCAGCGTTCCTTCAATGAGCGGAGCGATTTGCTCGCGAGTGTTCATTTCGCGGGTTTGTAAATGGACATCAGGATAATCACGGCGAAACAGCGATAACGTATCGGACACCGCCCGAATAAAAGG
>ERZ1035032.896-NODE-896-length-20819-cov-5.584666_pt1 | contig 20819 bp, 16 predicted proteins | sample MGYA00520693_ERZ1035032 | MGnify/ENA primary metagenome ERZ1035032 (study PRJEB33766, sample SAMN09781740) | gut metagenome | biome: gut microbiome | host: Homo sapiens | place: Madagascar | study: EMG produced TPA metagenomics assembly of the PRJNA485056 data set... | reverse complement strand
GATATGAATGATCTTTGCCTTATACAATCGGGGTGTGTTGTCGCCGTCCACGGTGGTAAGCACCTGGCAGTCTCCGTTCTCTACCTGCTGCGCAGTCGCTACCGGATAGGTTCGCATGCCTTTCAAAGAGCAGCTGTATCGACCGAACACACCGGCGCTGTCATTTTCTGTCAGCGCGCCCAATGGCTGCTGCAAAAAATCACAGCAAATGGAACCGGTACTGCCCGCCTTGCTTTTATAAATCTTGGTGACTTTGGCTGCAACCGCCTCGCCCCGTAAAATAGGCATAATCTCACCGGTGTCCACATCGGTAATGGGATGACCCAACGCCGCCATTACACCGGTCTGCGGGTCATAGTAAGTCACCGTACCGATTCCGGCAGTGGAATCACGCACCCATACCCCTGCCTTCCAGCAACCGTCCGCTTTGGAATACACCGGAGTCAACGAAAACGTCTTATATTTTCCGTCCCGCTTCACCTGCACGGATACGGCACCGCCGGAGCGAGAAAACAGTGCAGCCACATCTTCCGAAGCGCTAACCTTTTTGCCGTCTATCGCTACAATCAAGTCACCGCTTTGTATACCGGCCTTGGCGGCAGGGTTCATCGCCTTTCCGTCCACCTGCACATCCCGGGTACCCACCACCAGCACCCCGTCTGTATAGATCTTAATTCCGAAGGCACTGCCGCTGACCGCCACCTGCCGCGGCGCCGTTTTTTGCAGCGCCACAGTCTTTACCGGCACCGCGTTCAACAGGCGCACCTCTTTTTGCGTTCCGGAGACGGCCGTCTCCTGCCGGGCGTCCACCGCCCCGGCACGGCCGCCGCTGACGGTAAACAAGCCGCCAAAGTAAGCTGCATCTCCGCCGCCGGTACGCACCGTGTCCGGCAAAGCCCAACAGCCAAAGCCAACCAAGCCGTAAATCACCGCAAGCACCACGGCCAATACGGCCGTAGCTGCACGCACACACTTTTTCATTTTATCACCCGTTTTAGTATGCGATAAAAGTGCCAAAACTGCCGTGCAAAATAATGGCAGCAAAAAAAGACACCGTCGGGCAAGCACGCACCGACGGTGTTTTTTACAATTTTGTAAGATAAAGTTAAATAGACACTTCCAAAGCGGTCTGATACAACTCAGGGTCAATATGTTTTTCCATATTCAGAGCCTCAAAAATATCGTAATCTACGATTTTGTCCTGATGAATGGCCACCACACGATTGCCAATGCCCTTCATTAACAGGTTCTTTACTGCATAGTTGCCCATTTGGGTTGCCAACACACGGTCGCGAGCAGTGGGCGAACCGCCGCGCTGCACATGACCCAGCACACAGGCACGAGACTCCACGCCGGTCTTCGCCTGGATCTCCTTGGCCAACTCGTTCACATTGATCCCAACACCCTCGGCCACAATGATCAAAAAGTGCTTTTTGTCCGTGCGCAGAGTGCGCTTCATCCGCTCAATGACATCCTTTTGAATATCAAACTCAATCTCCGGAATCAGAATTGCGGTAGCGCCTACGGCAATGCCGGCGTTCAGCGCCAGATAACCGGCACGACGACCCATCACCTCAACCACCATGCAGCGGTCGTGGCTCTCCGCCGTATCGCGAATGCGATCCACCATCTCCATAATGGTGTTCATACAGGTATCATACCCAATGGTATAGTCACAGCAAGCAATATCGTTATCGATGGTGCCGGGCAGACCCACACAGGGAATACCTCTCTGGGACAGATCACGAGCCCCACGGAAAGAACCGTCGCCGCCGATGACCACTACGCCCTCAATGCCGTTCTCACGGCAAACGCGAATGGCCTTGCGCATACCCTCCTCCGTAGCGAACTCCACGCTGCGGGCGGAATAGAGCTTGGTGCCGCCCCGATGAATAATATCCGAAACAGAACGCAGATCCATCTCCACAAAATCGCCGTTGATCAAACCGTTATAGCCACGAACCACGCCTAACACGCGGATCCCGTTTTCACAGGCGGTACGCACCACAGCGCGCACAGCAGCATTCATGCCGGGAGAGTCGCCACCACTGGTCAAAACTGCTATTGTCTTCATGCCTTTCAGCCTCCACATCAAATTACATTCAAACCACATTGTACTAATTTGGCAGAAAAAAGTCAAGACGCCCTTTCCAATTCAAGGCAAAAGCGGTAAAACTTCGTCATAATAGCAAAATTTTTGTCTGCTATTACTGTGCAATATAGACAACATTATCATGCCCTAAAATGCGTTTCAATTCTGCCAGCATGGTAGGATTGACCGACACAAAGTCCTGCTGCGGGGCACGCACATAGCGTCCGGTGTCCTTATAGTAGTACCACAGCGGCTCCGGTCCGTCAAAAATGGAAGTCACCACCTGCGCTTTGTGCAGCCTGGGGTCCGTTTGGCTGTCTAACCGCAAAAACAGTCCCCGGTGCTTGTGGCGCTTCTCCTCTGCCGAAAGTACCGCCGCGTGTTCCGTCAACGGCGGTGTTTGCGCCGTGGGTGGCCCGTCAATGGTATTAGCCAAAATCTTGGCGTCCTTCTCCTCCTCCAGAGACAGAGCGCCGGTTACGGTGATCACTTTGCCCTCGGCAATGAAACGGGCATACCGGGTGAGCACCTTGGGGAACACCAGCACCTCCATACTGCCCAGCGAGTCGCTGAGCTGTACGAAAGCCATACTCTCCCCGGTGCGGGTCTTTTTCATAGTAATACCGGTTACACTGCCGCATAGGGTCACCGTTTGGCCGTCCTTGTAGGGGCCGTCCGGTGCCAGCAGCTGTGCTGTGCGGGGATAGCCCAAATGGTCCAGAACCCGATCGTATTTATCCATGGGGTGGCCGGACAGGAACAGACCGGTCATTTCCTTTTCCATCTTCAGGCACTCATTCTTTGGGAACTCATCCACCTGGGGCAAATCAAATTCAAAGCCAAAATCCTGCCCGCCGGACAACTCAAAGAAACCCACCTGCCCGTAACGCAAACTGTTTTTATATTCGTCCAAATTGCTGACGATGGCCGGCAGCGCCTGAAGCATCTGGCGACGGTTCGCCCCCAAGTGATCCAGCGCACCGCAGCGGATCAAACTCTCTACCGCGCGGCGGTTAAAATGCTTGTCACATAGCCTGCGGCAAAAATCAAAAATGCTCTCGAAGGCGCCGTTTTTCCGCTCGGCGATAATATCGTTGATAAACTCTCTGCCCAAATTTTTAATGCCCAAAAGGCCATAGTGAATCACTTTGCCCTCTGCGGTAAAGCCCTTCATAGAGGTGTTCACATCCGGCGGTGCCAGCTGCAAGCCCATACGCTTGCACTCGGCAATATAGGACGCCACCTTATTGCTGCGATCCAGCACAGAGGTAAGCAGCGCTGCCATAAACTGCGCCGGGGCGTGCACCTTCAAATACGCAGTGCGATAAGCCACCAAGGCATAGCAGGCGGCATGGGATTTATTGAAGGCATAGCTGGCAAATCCCGCCATATCGTCAAAGATGGCGTTAGCTGCCGCCTCCTCCACACCGTTTGCCACAGCGCCGGTGACAAAGTGGGTGCGCTCCCGCTCCATCACATCGTGCTTTTTCTTACTCATGGCACGGCGCACCACATCCGCCTGGCCGTAGCTATACCCTGCCAGTGCCCGAAAGATCTGCATGACCTGCTCTTGGTAGACGATAAAGCCGTAGGTATTCTCCAAGATCGGCTTTAACAGCGGGGTTTTGTACCGCACCTTGGAGGGATCGTTGGCGCAGGCCACATAGCCGTCAATCTGGTCCGCGGGACCGGGTCGGTACAGCGAAGTGGCAGCGATCAGGTGTTCCAAGCAAGTGGGGCGCAGCTTTTGCAGCATTTCTTTCATGCCGGCGGACTCAAACTGGAAAATGCCCTCCGTCTTGCCGGCGGCAAACAGCTTGTACACCGCCGGATCGTTAATATCAATCGTATTGATGTCTATATTTGCCGCCCGGGCTGCGTCGTGAATCACCGTTAAGGTGCGCAGACCCAGGAAGTCCATTTTCAGCAGGCCCAGTTCTTCCAGAGTGGTCATAATATACTGGGTTACCACCACATCATCATTGGTGGCCAAAGGCACATAACTGGCCACCGGGTCCCGGGTGATCACCACACCGGCGGCGTGGGTAGAGGCATTGCGGGGCATACCCTCGATTTGGCGGGCAGTGTCCAACAGCTCCTGCACCTTGCGATCCTCTGCCATCAGCTTGCGTAAAGGCGCTGATTTTTTAATAGCTTGATCCAGGCTGATATGCAGGTCCCGAGGCACCAGCTTTGCCACCGCGTCCACAGCAGCATAAGGCATACCCATCACCCGACCCACATCGCGAATGGCCGCACGGGCCGCCAGGGTGCCGAAGGTGACGATCTGTGCCACATGGTCCGCGCCGTATTTGCGGGTCACATAGTCGATCACCTCTTGCCGCCGTTCGTAGCAAAAGTCAATATCAAAGTCCGGCATAGACACCCGCTCTGGGTTCAAAAACCGCTCAAACAGCAGATCGTACTTCATGGGGTCAATATCTGTAATGCCAATACAATAGGCGGCAATGGACCCGGCGCCGGAGCCACGACCCGGTCCCACCGGTATGCCCTGATCCTTGGCGTACTGCACAAAATCTACCACGATCAGATAATAGTCCGTGTAACCCATCTTTTGTATGGTGTTCAGCTCATACTCCAGTCGCTCTGCATAGGCCTTGGGCGGGTGTTGGCCATAACGGCGCACCATCCCCTCTCGGCACAGCTTTTGGAAGTAAGCGTAGTGATCCATACCGCCGGGGGTCTTATAATACGGCAGCTTGGTGTTACCGAATTCAAAATCAAAGTTGCAGCGCCGGGCGATCTTCTCCGTATTCTCCAGCGCCTGGGGCACGGCAGCAAAGGTCTCTGCCATCTCCTCCTCACTTTTAAGGTAGAACTGATCCGAGTGGAACTCCAGCCCGGTGTCCTCCCCCAGCACATGGTTGGTGGCAATGCAGATCAGCACCTGCTGAATTTTGGCATCCTCCCGGCGCACATAGTGCACATCGTTGGTGGCTACCAAGGGAATACCGGTTTCCCGGCTCAGGCGCAGCAGTCCGGCGTTTACCGTCTGCTGTTCCGGAATACCGTGGTCTTGCAATTCCAAATAGTAATGTTCCGAACCAAACAGGTCACTGTACCACAGGGCGGTCTCCTTCGCCTTGTCATAATCCCGCTCCAACAGTGCCTGAGGAATTTCCCCGGCCAGGCAGGCAGACAAGCAAATCAGGCCTTGATGGTGCTTTTGCAGCAGATCGCGGTCGATGCGCGGCTTAAAATAAAAGCCCTCCGTATAGCCCTTAGACACCATAGCAATCAGATTTTTGTAACCCTCTTCGTTCTCACACAGCAGAACCAGGTGATTATAAGCCTTATCCTGTACCCGTTCCCGATCGTACCGGGTGCGGGGCGCCACATACACTTCGCAGCCAATAATGGGGCGTACTCCCTGCCGCTTGCACGCCTTATAAAAATCAACAGCCCCGTACATATTACCGTGATCCGTAATCGCAAGGGACTGCATTCCAAGCGCCTTTGCACGGCTCACCAAATCGTCCAGACGGCAAGCGCCGTCCAGCAGACTAAACTCCGTATGCACATGCAAATGCGTAAACATCATTCAATTTCCTTTTTCTTTGCGTAGTAAATTACACGTTCTCGTCCAAAGCCGCAGCAATATCTACAATGCGCCGCAGTCGGTGATTAACCCCGCTGCGGGACAAAGCGCTCATCTCTGCCAGTTCGCTTAATGAACTGTCCGGGTTTTCCTCGCGCAGGATCGCCATGGCGTGCAAATCCTCGCTGAGATAGTCCAGCCCTCGCAGGCGCCGAATTTTCTCTATGGCGTCCAGCTGCACCCGTACCGCTTGGACCATACGTTCAATATTGGCAGTCTCGCAGTTGGCCTTACGATTGGCGGAATTGCGAATGTCTTTGACAATCTTTACATTCATCATCTCAAACATTGCGCCGGAAGCGCCCATCAGGTACAGGCAGTCCTCAATGGCCTCACTGCCCTTAAAGTACAAGATATGATATCCCTTACGGTTCGTTAGGCCGGGCTTTAATTCCTTTTCCTCTAACATGGTCACAAAGCTGGCAGCCAAATTTTGATACGGCACGGTAAATTCCAAATGGTAGTCACTCTTCGGACTGGATACCGTGCCACAGGATAAAAATGCCCCGGCGATAAACGCATTCTGGCAATTCTCACAGTCAAAGTTGGCGTAATTCACTCGCAGGCTGCCGGCACCCTGGTGGGCAAAGGTCTTCAGTATCTTGGCACAGTCGCTGCCGTCCGTTACGCTGACGGTAAAACTGCGTCGCCCGGGAGACGGCACCACCGCCGCCTCTACCCGGCAAATTTCCGCCAGCAGTACACTATATTTCTCTGCAATGCGGGGGTTCTCCGTTTGCAGCGCCACCTGGCGGGAGGAAAAACTTTTGCCGAAAAGGCACATTCCGTAAAGGAATGCTTTTCGGCAGCAGGGTTCTGTATATTGGGCGTCAATCAGTTCGCCCTTCACGGTTTGAGAAAAGGACATTTGCGTCAACCTCGGTTAATATCCCGATGATGGACGGTCACATTGTCCCACCGTGATTCAAAATGATCTTTCAGCGCCTCGGCAATGGCCACGCTGCGATGATTGCCGCCGGTGCAGCCAATGGCAAAGACGATCTGGCTCTTGCCCTCTCGGATATACAGCGGGTTCAGGAAGTCCAAAAGGCCGATGAGCTTTTGCAACAACTCCTCCGACTCTTTAAAGGAAAACACATAGTCCTTCACTTCCTTATCGAGACCGGTTTTGCTGCGCAGCGCCTCCACCCAGTAGGGGTTTGGCAGGCAGCGCACATCAATGACAAAATCCGCTTCACTGGGAATGCCGTGCTTAAAGCCAAAGGACATCACATGAATGTTCATCATATCCTTGTCGCTGCCCAGAAGGATCTGGGCCAAGCGAGTACGCAGCTGATTGGGCGCTGCGTCCGATGTATCAATCACATAATCCGCCCGCAGCCGCAGGGGCGCCAAAATCTCTTTTTCATAAGCCAGTGCAGCGGCAATATCCCCGTTAAAGCGATCTGCATAGGGGTGCTTGCGGCGGGTAAGCTTGTAACGCTTCAAAGCCACCGGGGTCTTAATATCCAAATAAACAATCTTCACATCATAGCCGTAATTGGACTTGGCGTCGTTCATGCTCTTAATGAAGTCCTCAAACACTTCACTGGAGCGCACATCCACCACAATGGCTACTTTACGATACTCCTCCCGATTGGCAATCAAGCCGATAAAGGTGGGTAGCAGCACCGGAGGCATATTATCAATGCAGTAGTAGCCCACATCTTCCAAAAAGCCCATTGCGCTGGATTTACCGGCACCACTGACGCCGGTTATAATGATCAGTTCCTTGTTTGCAAATTCCATTAACTTTTACTTACTCCGTTACTCGTATTTCCATTTCCAGCTCTACGCCGGTCTCCGCCAGCACCTTTTCTCTGCACTGCCGGCAAAGGGCCAGCACATCGGCACAGGTGGCACCGCCTGTATTGATCACAAAGCCGGCGTGCTTCTCGCTGACCCGGGCACCACCCACACTTGTACCTCGCAGACCGCATTGGTCAATAAGCGCACCGGCAAAGTGACCGGGCGGGCGCTTAAAAGTAGAGCCTGCGCTGGGGTATTCGATCGGCTGCTTTTCCCTTCTGCGGCCGATCAGATCGTCCATTTTGGCTTTGATCTCCGCCGGATCGCCGGGCTGCAAGCGCAGCTCCAACCCGGTAATAATGCAGCCGTTGTCATAATACGCGCTGTGGCGATAGGACAGGTGCAGGTCCTCCCCTGCCAGCTGACCCGATTTGCCGTCTTGATCAATATGGGTGCAGCGCACCAGTACGTCCTTCATCTCACCACCGTAGGCACCGGCGTTCATAAAGGCCGCGCCTCCGCAGGAGCCGGGAATGCCGTAGGCAAATTCCAGCCCCGTCAGGCTGTGCTCCAGCGCTGTGCGACACACCTTCATCAGCGACGCACCGGCCTGGGCAAAAATGGTATCGCCCTTTACCGTTACGGCAGAAAAGTGCTTATCCATCACCAACACCGCCGCATCAATGCCCTTGTCTGCCACCAGCAAATTAGAGCCGTTGCCGATGGTCAAAAGTCGCACGCCGTTTGCCCGGGCACACTGCACCAGCGCCGTGATCTGCTCTTCCGTCTCCGGGAACAGCAACACCCGCGCCGGGCCGCCGATCTTAAAGGTAGTGTGCAGGCGCATGGGCTCGTTTTCCAAATAATCGCAGTCCATTTCCCGGGCTGCCGCAAGGAGTTCTCTCACGCCATCACCCTGCATTATTTCACCTGGTACAGCAGCGCTGCGCCGATAATACCGGCGTTATTGCCCAGCTGTGCCTTTACAATCTGGGTTTGAATTTTACTGTGAATGCTGTAACGCTCTGCCTGCACATAGCGGCGCAGGGGCTCCATTAAAGTGTCGCCCTCGTTGCAGATACCGCCGCCGATGCAGATAATTTCCGGCTGCAAGGCGTTGACCAAATTGATCAGCCCGCAAGACACATACTTAATATAGTTATTCACCACTTCAATACCGGCAATGTCGCCCAGGCGCATAGCGTCAAACGCAGTCTTGCCGTTGACGCCGCCCTCTTCCGCAGCTAGGCGGTGCATAATGGAGTCCGGGTAATCGTCCATAGCACGCTTGGTCTGGCGGATCAGCGCCGTGGCGGAAGCATAAGCCTCCCAGCAGCCCTTACGACCGCAGGAGCACTGCTCGCCGTCTACCATAATCACCATGTGGCCGCACTCGCCACCGGCGCAGTTGACACCGTTAACGATCTTGCCGTCCAAAATGATGCCGCTGCCCACGCCGGTGCCCAGGGTCACAGCTACAAAGTTCTTAGACCCGTTACCGCAACCGGCAAATGCCTCGCCCAGTGCGGCGCAGTTGGCGTCATTCTCTACAAAAACATTGTCGACCCCCAAGCGCTCTCGCAGCATTTCCCGGGCAGGCACATTGTTAAAGGCCAGGTTGTTGGCAAACTCGATCACGCCGTCTGCATTGCAAGTACCGGGAGAACCCAAGCCCACGGCCACCAGATCGCTCATGGTGAGCTTGGCCTCCCGCACGGCCTCGCGGCATACCTTCTCCACATCGTCAAAAATGGCGTTGGCCGGGCGCGGTGCGTCCGTCTTGGTCTTTGCAGTGGAGATAATATTATACTGATCGTCCACCACGGAGGCGACAATGTTGGTGCCTCCCAAGTCAATTCCTAAGCTGTACATATCTTTTATCCTCCGTTATGAATTCTTCCAAATCTCCAGTTCTTTATCCTCCGGCTCGATCTCTTCCATCCCAAGACCGGCCATCAGCTCTTTGGCAGCGTTATAGCCCATTTTCTTTTGGCGGTTATTCATGGCCGCTGTTTCTACGATCACCGCCAGGTTCCGCCCGGGGGTGATGGGTACGGTGATCACCGGCACCTGAATATCCAAAATACGGGTGTACTCATTGTCCAGTCCCAGCCGATCATACGCCTTGGTGGAGTCCCAAGCCTCCAGCTGAATGACCATATCAATTTTCTCCGTATTCTTAACGGCACCCATACCGAAGATCCGGCGCGCATTGATAATGCCGATGCCCCGCAGCTCCACAAAGTGGCGAATGTTGCTGGGTGACGCGCCTACCAATGTTTTGTCGCTGACCTTGCGAATTTCCACCGCGTCATCGGCAATCAGTCGGTGCCCGCGCTTGATCAACTCTACGGCCGCCTCGCTTTTACCCGCGCCGCTCTCACCGGTAATGAGTACACCTTCGCCGTACACCTCCACCAGCACGCCGTGGCGTGTGATCCGGGGGGCCAGTTCTGCATTCAAATAAGCGATTAAAGTTGCCAGGAAGGGCGAGGTCTCCTCTTGGGTGCGCAACAGCGGCACCTGGTGCGCCTTACACTCCTCAACGAAGTAATCCGGAATGTCCAGCCCTCGAGTCACCACAGCCGCAGCCGGGTGCAGTGCCAACCAATATTGGAGCGCCCGGCGCCGTTTTTCCGGCTCCATATTCAACAAAAAGCCAAACTCCGTCCACCCTAAGATCTGAACCCGCTCGGCGTCGAAATAATCCGTATAGCCGGTCATCACGATCCCCGGCCGGTTGACCTCATTGGTGGTAATCAAGATCTCATCCGCCGGCTTTGGCAAATAGATGATTTCCAAATTATGCGCCGCTATGATCTTCTCCAGCGATACAGAATAGCTCTGGGTCATTTTTCTCCCCCTCCCATAGGTATTTATACATATATCATTATATAGAAAGGCGACCGGGATAGCAAGCCTTTTTTGCCGCTTTTCCAAATTCTTAGGCCGTAACGCGGGATTTAGCCGCAGGGCATAAACAAACTGTAAAATTCGCTGCCCGGCAATTTACATTCAGGCAAAATTGTGCTATAATGCCCAAAAATCCTTATGATTTGCAAAAGCAGGTGAAAACTTGAACGATAAATTAAAAATCGCCATCGGCACAGATGCATTCCCACCCACCACGGACGGGATCAGCAATGTGGCCCAAAGCTATGCGGAGAAGATCAATCAAGGTCTTGGTGAGGCTGTGATCGTCACCCCAAAGAATCCGAATCAACAGGACTATAAATATCCGTATGAGATCTTCCGCTATAAAAGCTGGTGGATTCCCACCAAAGAAGGATACAGCGTAGGATGGCCATTTAAGCCGGAGCTGCACCAAGCCATTATTGACCGGCATTTTGATCTGTTGCACTCCCACTGTCCCCTGGCTACCAGCTACTACTTTAAGCGGGTGGCACAGTTGCATCCCATTCCCACGGTACTCACTTATCACACCAAGTATGAGTATGACTTTGACCGGTGCATTCCCGGCAAGCCCGCCAAGGACTTCGCCTATAATTTTATGCTGAAGAACATCAGCGCCGCCGATGAAGTATGGGTCACCAGCGCGGGCACGGTAGAGAGTTTGCGCCGCTTTGGCTACCAAGGCGATTATGTAGTGATGCCCAACGGCTGCGATATGCCCAAGGTAGATGTGCCCCAATCCCAAGTGGATATGATCCGCCGCAAGCATAATATTCCTGACGGCGTGCCGGTGTTTATCTATGTAGGCCGTATGATTTGGTACAAAAACATTCGTTTAATTTTAGACGCCTGCAAAATTTTAATGGAGCGAGGCGAGGATTTTCGTTTGCTGATGGTAGGCTTCGGCGCCAACGAGAACGCCATACAAAAGTATTTTCGCAAACTGGGTCTGGCGGACAAAGTCATCTACACCGGCAAGGTGCTGGATCGGGCGGAAATTCAGGGCTATTACGGCATTTCCGATTTGCTGCTGTTTCCCTCTGTATTTGACACCAACGGCTTAGTTGTTCGAGAGGCAGCCTCTTGTGCCACACCCAGTCTGCTGGTGGCCGGCAGCTGCGCCGCCGAGGGCATTACCGACGATCGCAATGGTTTTCTTTGCCTGGAGAGCGCCCACAGCATTGCAGTGCGCCTGCAACAGATCATGCACCAAAAAGATTATCTCCACCGCGTGGGCAAGGCCGCCCAGGAGGAGATCTATATCAGCTGGGACGACGCTGTGCGCCGTGCCTACGATCGCTACCATATTGTGATCGACAACTTCAAATCCAGGCAATAAAGGTAATAAGGGATAATAAAAAAACACCGGCGGTGGGCCTTTCGGTCCGCCGCCGGCTTTTTTGCTGCCGTTGTTCGTGGGTACTGTTGTATATCAAAGAAAGGGGGAAATCCAACAGCAGCGTCTATCTACGCCACATGGGCGTAAACGGTTATTCCAGTTCAATCCTGTGGCTCGTGGGGGTGTCCTCCGCCTTCTTGGGCAAAGTCAAGGTCAGCACACCGTCCTTATAGCCGCCCTTAATACCCTCAGTATCTACACCGCTTACATCGAAGCTACGGCTGTAAGTACCATAGGAACGCTCAGAGCGAATGTACTTGCCTTTTTTGTCTTTCTCCTCATAGTCGGAGTGGCGCTGCGCACTGACGGTCATCCGATCGCCGTTAATGTCCACATGAATATCTTTCTTATCAAACCCGGGCAGGTCCGCTTCCAATCTGTAAGCGTCACCCTCATCGGTAATATCCGTCTTAAAGGCGGACTGGCTGTCGTCACTGAAGAACACCCCAAAGGGGTCCTCAAAAAAGTGGCGCTCAAAGTTATCCATCTCTCTAAAGGGATCATAAGTGGTCATTGCATGATTATTTCTACGATTCAGCATATCTGTTACCTCCAAAATGAAATTCAAACTGTTGCTAACTTTATATGCAGATTCGGTAAGATTAAGTTGCCGACTGCGCTTGGTTGCTACCCATGGGTACCAACTCCTTTCTAATTCTAACGCACGGTTTGCATTGCTCTTTCTTTTGTTCCTCCCTTGGAACATTTCTTACTATAGACCCTATTTATGAACAATGTGTGAACAAAAGATAAACAATTAGCACTCTTTTTGCAAGAGTGCTAATATGTGTCATTTATTACATTTTTCAGTGCTTTATCCTCTGCGCAGCAGCTTTTTGGCACAGGCAACCGCCTTTTGTTTTACACTTTTGCCATAGAAGAGGCAATATTTGTCCGCCGCCCGCCGGTAGTCTAAATCACCTTGCCGTTTTTCAAATTCCGCAAAGAACGCAGCCCGTGCTTTCGGCTCCGTAGCAGAATGCACCGCACTGGGGTTCCCGGCTAAGGCCGACTCCAGCGGTTCTGTTTTCAGTAGTAGATCCGATCGGATCTGCGCCAAGGCTTGTTCCCCGGCGGCGCTGTGCACCAGCACCAGCGAGGTGCCCTTATCGTCAAACATGGTGGGGTCCACATTTTGGATTCCCCAAAAGTCCGCTAAGGTCAGATCCGACACACGGCTTGCACCCTTGGCCGGGCAATGATAACAGGACGGGCGCAGGATCACATCGGAAAGGAACAGCCGCATATACGGATCCTGCCTGTACGGGTGTGCCGTACCATTCAGTTGTACGGAATACTGCTGCCAGCCGGTGGATTTGTCGCGAAAAGACAAGGGCAGCTGCGCACCGATGGCCTTGGCATAAGCCTGCCATACCGCTTCCGACGGCACGCCGTGGCAAATTACATCTACCGTCAACAGTCCCGGCTTTGGCCCGCCTAAATAGCCCAGCAACCCTTGCACCTGGCAGCCGGTGCCGGAGAACAGCACTTTTCTGCCCTGTTCCAAATCCAGTCGCACTCTAGTAAAGCAATCCCCCATCCGGCTTTGCACATATTTGCTGCCCATCAGCCGGGGCAGATCCTCTGTATGCGTTATGCGCAGATGGCGCACCGTCAGATCCGGCTCCATTGCCGCACCGTAGACTGCGCCGCCCTGCTCCAGCACTTTATCCGCCAAAAGGGAGAATACGCCACCGGAGGAGCTTTGTGCCTGCTGTCGGTCTTGCCGAGAAACGGCGGCGTAACAAAGGGGTTCCTTATCATCCACCGGCAACGGCTTTTGCGCCGGGCAAACCCGGTTGCAGCGGTCACAGTTTATACAAGCCGCTTCCTCTGACACAGGGTAGAAAAAGCCCTCTTTGTCCCGCTCCATATACAAACAGCTTTTGGGGCATGCGGCCACACAAGCGGTACAGCCGGTGCACCGCACTTTCGGCGTATTCAGCAACCGGACCACCTCCGCAGCACAGGCACCTTACCCTTGGTCAGCCGGTTCAGCAACCCGGCAAAATAGGCGAATTCATCTGTTTTTCGATACGCGATCAGGAACACACCATTGGGCAGCACGGCACACACAAGCAACCGTAAAATCATAGTCACAATCAGCGACGGCAGCGTGATAAAATGACAAATGCCAACGCACGCGCCGCAGCAAACCGCCGCCAGTGCCACATAGCGTAGGGTGCGGCCCACATAGGGCTTCCAACTGCAATGGAACACCACGGTAAACAGGTTATGGGTCAGCCAGGGCATACCCACCACCAACATGGCAACGATGGTGGAGATTAAAATACCGTAAAGCCCCCAAAACTGCACCAAAATCAGGTTCACCACCAGGTTCACCAGGGAGCAGATCAGCGGGCGCCAGCGGTCCTCGTGCCACATACCCGCTGCGTCTTTGTACAAATTCAGCAGATTATTGATCTGGCGAATGATAAAGTAGGCACAAAGGATCAGCACCATACCGTAGGGCAGCAAGTTGTCCTTACCCACCCAAAGGGTCATAAACGGCTGATACAGGCAGGCAAAACAGCAAATGCAAAAAGCCGACAGCCAGGACAGCAGAAAAGTAAATTTCCGCAGATCCTTATAGTTTTTCTCCTCACTCTCGGTTACCAAGCTGTTGCCGATCCCCGCCAAGCTGGAACTGGTGATCAGGGTCACAAAACCGAAAATGGTATTCATTACAAAAAAGTAGTTTTGATATTTTGCAAGCGCAGTCAGGCCTAAAAATGAGGATATTACAAGCGTGTCCGCAGAATCGTAAACCACGCTGCCGATCTTTGAAGTAAACAGATCTTTAATCCGCTTGTTGATGATCTGCACATCTTCCTTTGGCAGCTTGCCCATGGCCTTGTACTGGGGATATAACTTGTCCACCACAATAGCGGTTACTATATTACTCACCACGCCGGACAACAACGCCACAATGATATAAGCATAATAGTCCCGCATAAAGTACAGCACCGCCAACTGCACGCCGTATTTCACCGTATTGATAACATAGCCGATCTTGTCGCCGATATCATTACGCTGATGGGCAAACAGCAGGCAGTTTTTATACGCAAACAGCCAATAACTGACCACCGTGGTCAGCAAATTGATCAAATACAGCACATACAGATTCACATTTGGCGGCAGGTCTTTCTTCACCAACATGGGCAGCACCGGAATAATCACCAAACCGGCCACTAAGATTACAGCCCCCACAATACGGTAATAAATCTTATAGAGCCGCATTAGGGCGCAAATGCGGGTGGTGTCCTGTTCGGCAATGGGCTTGTACATACTGAACGTCATGGCCGAGCCGACGCCCAGTTCTGCCAAATTCAGCACGGACAAAATAGAGGTGAACAGGCTGTTCAGCCCCACATACTCCATACCCAGCCAATAAATCATGGCCGTGCGCATTAAAAACGGAATGATTAAGTTGTAGATTCGCGTTATCGTACCAAAAAACAAATTCCGCGCCGCGTTTTTGGTTCTGCTGTCGTTACTCATGAATCTCCAATGCGTTTTCCAAATAATCCAGTGCAAATTGCCGCTCCCGCTCCAAAACCGCCGGAACGGAAGCATAGTCTTTATAAAAAATGTGGTCCGGATCCTCCTGCACCGAGCCGCGGCACCAGTCACCAATGCCAAGGCTGCCAAAAAGAGTATCAAGCCTACTCCCCATATCTAAGTTGTTGTCTTCTCTTGTAAAGCTGCGAAACGGCTTGCCAAAGAGTATAGAAAACACACTGCCGTGGAACGAATCCGTCAGCACCAACCGGCAGTGATGCACCAACCAAATAAATTCATCCGGCGTGGTCATATAGTGCACCAAATTTTGGGGCTCATCCACCCATTCGCTATCTAAAGCGATCCATTGCAAATCGTACTTGTCTGCAATGTTTTGAATAAACGCTTGCCGTTCTGTAGAAAGTGCACCTAAGAAATAAGTCAATAAAAATTGCTTTTTTACCTTATAGTTCGGCTTCTTTTCCAGTGCCGTCCACGCCTGTTCTGTCAGCAACATCGTCGGATCCAGCACCACAGGGACAGATCGACCGGTTAGATTCTGTATGATTTGTGCGCCCTGTGTTTCTCGAACAGAAATAGATTTAAGCACCGATAATTCTTGTATATACTTGTCCTCTAATTCTTTTGGGATTTGATCCACCCCAATACTGGCCGCATAGGCGATCCGTTTTTGCGGTTCAGCGAATGTGCCAAAATAAAAGTCCAGCGCTTCACGCACAAACCAAAAATCAGGGTTCCAAATTTGATCGGAACCAAGCACTACATAATCGCAATCACTCGCCCGGTGATAGTCCTGCCACCGCAGATGGCGTTTATCCCATTTTCCAAACTGTCGAAAGCGCCGCAGCCTATAGCCATCCCGCAATCCAAAAATGCGCTTAACTTCCTGTTTGGCCCAATGTTTTATTGAAAAGGACACTTGAAGCGGATCATTAAAAGTCACCGTATCAAAGCCAAGATTGCGCAAAACAGAATCCAGTGCATAATTCTGCAATCGATTTCCATAGTTCGCTTGGCCAACAATTGTAGCAATTCCAACCTTGTCTTTTCGTTTATTATTCATCTTATATTTTTCCTCAAATTTCGCACTTCGCCAAGCAATTATCCTGCGATCAGTCATCAACCAAAACAAATTCTAAATTCCAGTAGGTCTGGTCCACGATACTTTCCACGCAACGGTCCAGGTACGGCTCCGCTGTATAGACCGGCACAATCGCCGAGATCAGCGGCGCTTCATTCATATTCGACCTCATTTGTGACAACGATCTTTCTTCTGACCCTTTTGTCATTTAGAGGATCTGTTCGGCTTAATTCCAAACATAAATGCCATAGCCGGAATATGCGACAAAACCGCATTAATCAAGCTAAAGAGCAAAATAGAAGCAATCACCATCACCACAGCATTGATCCATTGCAATAGTAGTGCATTTTTAATATGAATACCCAATATGCGCAGTACATACGGATCTACTACTGCATAAAATCTTTGGTGCGCTACAAAATAAATCATAGAATTTTTACCAACGTATGCAATCCACCGCACATTTAGCCGATAGGATAACAGCACCACTGCCGCTATACCACTACAAGCCGACAGCAACATCAAAAATGGATTTCCATAGCTGTTGCCAAACATATCCACCTGCACACCGGTAAGATGATAATTCAAATATCCCAAACCTATATTTGCTAAGGAAAGCGTAATAAACAAAAGCCAGTATGCCCAACCGCCGTGCAGTAATTTGGCTTCGATATCAGTTCTGTAATAACGATAATTGTACCCCAATGCAAAGAAAGGCAGCGCCATCATTGCCGCATCTGCATTCATCCAAAAATTACAAAGCCCGCGCCGGTAAAAAAACAAATAGCAGATTGAAAAGAGCAACAACGCAAAGAACATAAACAACGCTTTGTTATTTTTGACCCATCGCAAATATATATATGCCATCACCTGCACACACAATAAGGCGCTCAAAAACCATATCGTATCTTTTCTTCCCATGGTCAGATATTTATATACATCTTTGCCAATATTGACACTTTGTCCGCGTACGGTCTGCATGAGCAGCTTGAACAAAACAAAATAGAAGAACGCCCAACAATAGTAAGGCACGATCATTCGCTTTGTTTCATCACCTAAGAAACGATTTATCGGTTTACCGCAATTAAAAACAACGCCGGACAAAAAGAAAAATAAAGGAATATGGAAAGTGTATATTTCCACTCTCAATGTATCCGGGATGTTGAAATGTCCTAAAAGCACAAGAATGATGCCAATACCCTTAGCTATATCCACCCATTTCCACTGCTCACTCTTCACAAACAATATTTCCTTTTCTATTACATAACGCAGCCTGTATTGCTTTTACAATTTCCGGGTCCGTCTGCATACTGAACTTGCGGGCAAACATAGCCGGAGATTGCATAATCTCATCATAGTCTGCCATACGGAACACATACGGATTCCCCCGCTCCCAGTCGATCAGCCGCGCGCAAGACATTTGGTCGTTATTGCAATTTGGCATATATAAGTTGGCGACAAAGGGTGAATTCACCAACATGGTCTGCACGAACACTTCGTCCCCGCAGTAGCAATAGGCAAACAGCTGTTCAACCCGGTCCGCCTGACCGACAATATACTTAGCAAAGTCCCCGGTAATGCTAAACCAGTTGGTGCCTTTTTGCACAATCAAGCCCTGCCCTTTCAGCCGATCTACACGAAACAGAACTTGCAACCGAAAAGCAATTTGTGCAAGTATCTTGGTAAAGAAATTCCGCTTTTTACGAAACAAATGATAATAGCGAATCCTTGCAGCAAAAGCCGAATTCGGCTCATTTTCGGAAAAATGTACAAACTCTTTCCCAGCATTTTTCTCAAAAAAAGCGTGAATATCATCATTAGATTTAATAGGCAAATCCACACCGGAGATCAAATGGTAATAGGCATAGGGCTGCGCCGGATCCTCCCCTGCCACTGCCGTTTGAAGCAGCAACAGTTCTGTCTTTACTACCGAAAAGGCTCCCCAAGTAACGGACACCCGTTGCGGCGTGAAGTACAACCCGGAATACCGTACCAAACCACGAAAGCGATCAAAATCAAAATCCTGCACTTTGGCGTCTATATGGATATACAAATCGTTGAGGGGATCGTCCAGCAGCCGCACCAGCGTCTCCAGCAGGTCAAATTCATTGTGCGCAATTATCATATATGCGTGCTTTTGCATACAGTCACCTACTTTTTAGGCACAGCCTCGCGATAGAGTTTAGCCGACAGGGCCAGCAACAGCATTTTTGCCTTGTCTCTTGCTCCGTACAAAGAGGAGCGCCACACCGTCCATTTATACTTTAAGATTTCCGCCCTCAAACCGGGATAATACTCCAGGCACTTCCCACTGCTGAGCATATTGTTCATCACGATCATGGCGGAATTCAGATAGCCTTTCAGGCAATAGGGCTTGACCTGCTCATCGGTCTGCGCATCCATGATCTGCTTTTTCACCTCGATGATAGAAAACGCCGATGGGCGAAATGTGGAATTCGTTACAGAGCCGTTGTTTACGCGATAATGATAATACGCTTCGGATACATACACAACTTTGGGTTCTTTTGCAAGCAAAAGATAGTTGAAGAGTATATCCTCAGAATAGCCATTCCGGAAGCGAGTCTCCCCCAAAGCGCTATGCCTATACAGTTTATTCCACAAAGCGCCGCTCATCAGTCCGTCATTCATCAAATCTACAATCAATGTATTTTGATCCGGGCAGTGTGTTTGTGCCGTTGAGCAAAAGGCAAGATGTTGGAGCCCGTCTTCTTCATAATATCCGCACCGCACAATATCCGCATGGGTTTGCTGTGCGCATATCACTAACGCCTCAACCATATTGGGTTCGATCCAATCATCGCTGTCCACAAACTGTATATATGTACCGGTTGCTGCATCCAGTCCGACACTCCGTGCGGCAGAAAACCCACCGTTTCGCTGATGAATTACCCGAATACGACTGTCTTCCTTTGCCCACGCATCACAAATGGCCGGACAGTTATCCGGCGAGCCGTCGTCTACTAAGATAATTTCTAAATTCTTGTATGTTTGATCTACAATACTCTCAATACACCGATCCAAATACTTTTCCGTTTTGTAAACAGGCACAATAACGCTGATCAACGGTTGTTCGCTCATAATTTATACCTCAATAACCTTGCATAAAGATCCAGCAACTGCACCTTTCCATGCTCCAGGCACAACTTAACTACACGGGTATGCAACGGTAAAGATGATGTATGCACACTTAATAACGCTGCTTTCACCGCTGCATCGCCGCAAAAGCGTTTAAGTACAGCCTTGCTGTCCACAGTCGATTTATCATTCCACGGGCTAGCCTCATTGCGCACAACACCATTCAGTGAAAACAAAAGATAATAGGCCAGTTGCGGCATAAGGATCTCTTTATATGCGCTCTCTTCAAATACCGATTTTAAAATTTGATACGGTATCAGTGCGTAATCCGGCATTTTTGGATCATACACATTGGTCATAGACTGGGCATTGTTGCGATAATGGTACAAACAGCCGTCCACATACGCCAGGCTCTCAGCCGCCAGCAGACAGGGATAAGTGAACGCGGCGTCCTCGCCGATCTTCACCTTCGGTGTGACCGGGTACAGGCACTGCTCCAGCAGCTCCTTTTTAAACACCTTGGACCAACAGCAGGGGTTGATACCAAAGGAATAATAGGGTGCGTGGTACAGCATAGTGGGATAGATCTCCTGCGCCAACTGTGCTTTCGTATAATACGCCCGCTGCAAATGCTGAGTACTTGGCTCGTTATGGTCCGCAAAGGCATAATAGAACTCGCAAAGAGCCACATCCGGCGCATATCGGTCAATCGCCGCCGCAAAGCGGGCATACATATCCGGCTCGATCCAATCGTCGCCATCTACAAAACCCACATAATCCCCTTTGGCCACCCGCAGACCGGCCTGCCGTGCGGACATCAGGCCGCCGTTGGGCTTATGCACCACCTGCACCCGCGCATCCTTGCGGGCATAGGCATCACAAAGGGCCGGGCAGTTGTCGGTTGAGCCGTCATCCACCAGCACAATATCCAGGTCCGTATATGTCTGTGCCAAGATACTGTCCACACACTGGCGAAGATAGGCTTCCACTTTATATATGGGAACAATTACGCTAATGGTCATAAACGCTCCTTAAAAATGCATCCAAATCAATGAACTTCCTACGCAGGCATACCAAAAATGCACGCAGATATAAGCAAAGTAGACAAGCAGCATAGCGCCTTGGGTACGCACGCGCAGCACCATTTTCTTCTCGCCGGTGTAAATAAAAGTGGGTGGTTGTTTCTTCACAAAATCCGCTTGCTTTTGCATACCCACCATAAAGAGCACAGCGCCCATGATCGGCAGGATCCACCGGGCAAAGCGCAAAAAGATCAGGGAACTGAACAGGCAGCCGATCATAAAAAACGCAGTGGTGGAGCAGTAGCGATAAAAGCGATAGATGGGAT
>ERZ1035032.892-NODE-892-length-20870-cov-11.376411_pt1 | contig 20870 bp, 18 predicted proteins | sample MGYA00520693_ERZ1035032 | MGnify/ENA primary metagenome ERZ1035032 (study PRJEB33766, sample SAMN09781740) | gut metagenome | biome: gut microbiome | host: Homo sapiens | place: Madagascar | study: EMG produced TPA metagenomics assembly of the PRJNA485056 data... | reverse complement strand
GATATATACAAATCAACAAATATAAGATCAAAAATCTATTCAATACTTAACTATTATATTTGTCTCCACCATAATACCCTTTTAGCTTATCAATATCACAAAGCAATTTCCAATTTTTCTCAAGCCATTCAGGATTATTGTTCCACCATTTTATCTTATTTAAGAATATTATTGTTTCCTCATCATACCGATAACCAACAATCTTTGCTGGTACACCACCTACTATAGCATATGACGGAACATCCTTAGTTACAACAGCATTAGCAAGAACAACTGCACCATCGTGAATTTCCACACCACCTATTAATGTAACATTTGCACCGATCCAACAGTCATTACCGATTTTGTTCACTATTTCTCTGTCTTTGTCAAAGAACCTAAACTCCTCTAACATCTGCTCATTGGCGAAAGTCTTGCCTTGTGGATTATTCCCGTCGCTTTTAGAGAAAAACAATGGGCAAGTTGAAGCAAAAGGAGTTTTATATGCATGAGTAGCATTAATATAACGACAATTTGGTCCAATTGAAGAAAATCGTCCGATCTCTGCACTTACTAATCCATTTCCACCGACATAAGAACCATAACCCAAAGAGCCAATGAATGAGGTTCTTGGACCCACCATATTCATCCCCTCAAACTTGCAGCGATACGAAATATGAGTGGAATACCAAAACTTTACCTTATCACCATTATGCTTCTTCTGCCATAGATAGAGAAGAAGTTTATTGAGAAAAGGTATTTTTTTTATTGCGTTTAATATCATAATTTTCAAATCAACAATACTATTGTTCACCGAAAGCATTCTGAGAATATTTCTGCACATCACTTTCATGAACCAACAAATCTACACGAAGATTTTTCAGCATAGAATATTTCTCCATCAATGGTTTAAACTTTTCTTTTCCATAGACCAAACCATTATAAAAAAGCCAAACCAACTCATAACGAGACAACTTGCTTCTCAATATGGCAACATACTCGCTTCTATTAGTCAAATCCGCAGTTTCATCTTGGTCAGCTAACACCTCTGTTTCATCCACAAGCTTTACAATTCGATACATACACCTAAAATAATGATCTAGATAGGTTGGTGAGAAAGAACCCTCATAACCTTCTAGCCCCCTATCACGCAAAAGCTGTCTCATACCCTTGTAAGTTGAATTATCAGAAGTTTGCTCTACCACTTCTTCAAATGCAAAACGGAAAAGACTTCTTCCTTTAACATATTTAATTTCATCCGAACCTTCTCTATACTCAAATTCCAGATTGTTCGTTATTTCCTCATGAATATTCAATAAATTATAGAAATTAGTATTGAAACGCTCCAAAGCTATGTCTTCACGTTGAAATTGGTTGGCACAAAATTGGACCCAAAAAGCTATAAAAGTCAAATAAGACGCAATAATAGCTACAAAAGGACTTGTTATACCACCAATAGTATCACCAATTTCACCAGTATTCGTATAATTACCAAACCAAGGCTGAGTAAAGAGAAATGGTAGACCAAAAACTATAATGAAACTTAATACTCCAAATAAAATAGAGTATGCCTTAAAGCGACCATCATAAAAGTGCATAACTTTCATTTTTCTATCAATTTAGTTTTTATCACATAATTCATTCTTTCTTCTTCAGATAGTTCAAGAATGAGGAACAAGAGACTAACATAAATAGCGCTTCTTCCTGCCCTGGGACATACTTACCTTCGTCATCCATTAAAGCATGACGAATGCCTGTGTCAGGTTGATTCGTATAAGCATATAGCTTTTCAAAAGAATCTTTCAAAATCTTAGGGAACACAAAACCAGCTTCTTCCATTTTCTTTAAAGCTTTTCCTAAAGTATTCTCCCCTGTTTGCTCTCGACAATAAGCCTCTACTGCAGAGATTGATTCTTTTATAGAGTTTCGATAATCACCATTAGGTCTTGTTGCATAAAGTTCCAATGCAGATGCTAGATGTTCCTTTACATTGTCCTTTGCATGTTCTAAAGCATCCTCAATCGCCTTAACTTCCGTTTCCGAAGTTATTTCTATAATTTCTTTATTTACAACTTTATAAGAATAGTGCAATTTAGAAAAGAAATAGTTGATAAGAGAAACAAAATTGTTTGCGATTGCAAGTTTTAAATTATTCGAAGCAACTTTCACATACAAAAATTTTATTGCAGCCTCTAGCATATCTAATTTATTATACCACACATTATTTTCATCTAACAGATACGATGTTGCAACTATTTTATGTCCTTCATAGACCCAAAAATCATTTTGTCGTCTATGCAAGAAGGATATCCATAAGTATAACTCTAAATCTGAATATTGAAAACCAGAATATGGATTACGATCTAAAATTTCCTCCAATCTATCAAAACAAGTGCACACACCATTTGCTACTTCTGTTGGAAAGCATTCACGGAGAAGTGCATCTGAAGGTTTCATATAGTTATATCTTTCTGAAAATAAAGCCATAATTGTTATTTTTTTAGTTTGCTATTTCATCCACCCTATCACCTTATATATCAGTAGCCAATCGTATCTGCGATATAGCCACGGATAGAGCTTTTTGCACTGTTCTTCATAATACTCTCTCTCGCCAAGGAAGAAAGAATACAATGCCATTTTCTCCCAAAACGACTTGCCATTGAAATCAAGATAGCCCAAGAAATCCTCCTTGATGCTCTTGCGAGCATGAGATGCTGCGGAAAACGAAAGGTTATTCATCAGAACAGGTTCTTTAATTGTCAAAACAGAAACGTGTTTATAGATATTAAACAGCCATTCCAAGTCTTCAAATCTTCGTATTCTCTCATCAAACAAAAACTGTTTACATTGTTCACTTTTACAAACAAAAGCACCTGTTCTTGGAAAAAGACGCCCCAAACAATACTCTTTGAACGGATTATCAATAATCTTTTCCGTATAACTATAAGCAAAAGATGTTTTCCCTTGAATTCGGCGATAGAAAGGAGCACAAATAAAACCAATTGATGGATTTTCTATAATTGCTCTCTCAAAATTCAGTAAAGCTTCAGGCAAAAATTCGTCATCAGCATCAAGAAACAGAATCCATTCTCCCTTAGCATTTTTCACACCAGTATTTCGAGCCTTGCTTGGTCCTCCATTCTTCTGACGAATCAAACGAATACGAGAATCTTGTATTTCTTCTACTTTAGCCACAGAGTTATCTGTCGAGCCATCATCCACTATCACCACCTCAAAATTTTGGTAAGACTGAGACAAGACACTCATCAGCGACTGTTTGATGGATGCCTCCTTATTATATAAAGGTATTACTACGGAAATCATAAAATCTTTTTAATCTATTTTCATCACTGCTTTACAAACTCAAAATAAGCACTATTTAAAGTAAATCCTTGCAAAGATTTTGAAGCGCTATCATGCCAAGAATTCAAGTCTGAAATAACATTGCCAAGATTAGAGTAAGCATTGTAAAGGTTCTGTAAATTCTGATGATTATTAAAATAAATTGCAGAGAAATATACAGTATTAAATCTGTTATTCCATTCAATATCACCATTACCATAAATAATAACTTGTTTCTTTAAACAATCAACAAAGACTTGCGCATTTTGGCAAAGATAATCAACAAAAGCATATTGCCAACGGATTGGGTTTTCATCTAAGTCACTAGCAAATGGACTACCAGTTATCTCCAACAATGTATCTATAACGCCATCCGTTATTTTTTCATGATTTTGAGCCATTACCTCGTTTATAAAACGCAGAAGCAAAATATAATAAACATCTTTTAAGTTTTGTGGCAAAAACAAATAATCAGCAATGTTTTCTCGCATAATATCAAGGCAAACCAACAATGGGCAAATCATATCTACGCCACAACTTTCACAAGTATGTTTTAAGTTTTCCAAATATGTCCCCGATTTCTTTTTGTCGAAGCCTATATTTTTGGAGTCATAAAAGAGTTTTAAAATAGGCTCTAACTTTGGCTTTACCTTGTCTGAACTTACATATCCCTCTCTTGAATGAATCGTATTTCTGTCTATAATGTTATCCATTGAATATTTGTAAGAAATATTTATATATGTCAAGTATTTGAGTAGAAGTTTATCAAAAGAAATTCCTGAAGAAGCTTGAAATACGAAAGGAAATTCATTCTGAACAGACAGCCCTTTTCCTACCATGAAAAAATAATGTATCTTTTTCTCAAACTCTACGTCTGATAAATTTAAGCATTCCAGCAATTCCATTCTATCAATGACGTTTTTGGCAATATCATTTGCAAAATATTTATAAAACATATTCATTCTGCAGATATTGTTTGCACCAACACGCTTTGATTTTCCAAATAATTCATTAAGTATAACCATTACTATTTCTTCGTCCGCTATCTTTGCATTAGCAACAAGCTTGCTATAAACATTGACACTTTGTTCATCTTTATTTGAATAGTCTGTCAAATATTCGCTTTTCAAAGACAACAAAGAATCACAGCCGTGAATCAGATTGGTCTCTAAGATTCTTTCAAAATTATCCCGTAAAAGAATATAAAATTCTGGACATCTAAATTTAAGCACTGTCAAACAGAACAAGTCATAATAATCAAGATTTATGCTTTTGTTTGATTTTATAAGATCGAATTGCATATTCAGAACATTAAGAAATCTATAAACTTCTCTCATGTTGGCGAATATATACTGAGCAATATCGAGTTTTTTTATTCTATCAAGACAATCTTGTATAGCATTGGAATCATCTAACATCTTCTTTAAGAGGGAATTGATATGATCTAATAGAACGTCCAAGGCTATTTTTTCATTAGCAGGCATTTGAAATTCAAAGTTGAAGAATTTCTTCAGATACTCAGATGGATTCATGACATTTCTTGACTTAAGCATACTTTCCAAATAGTTATTGTCTGCCGCTATGATATAATAAACATTTGGAAAATCTGCCACATCACGAATCAACTTTAACACCATCATTAATTCTGAACTCTGCAAACGATCAACATCATCAATTGTTACTACTATTGGTCTATCTATATTCAATAGTTCATTGCGAATTTCATCATGTACGTCTTTTATTGTATCATGGTGTTTAAAAAAATTCAAATCAAAATATAATCCATGAAATCCCTTGACTGATATTGCATCAAGCAAAAGAGACATATATCTTCTTACACTATGTTGAATTGAAGGTAAGCGAAAGGAGACATTAGCAATGAAAGTGTTAAAAAATTCCCTTATTATAGACTCCTCATTATCACATAACCAAGGCAGAAACTCAATATATATCACTTTGGTTGGGTTATGTGAAGCATACTTTTTCAGCATTAAAAGAAAAGATGACTTACCATGCCCATAATTTTCTCCTATGTGAATGACAAAAGAGTGATTTCTATTTTTTCCCTTTTCGTTTTGTACATAATATGTCTGGAAAATTTTATCCAACAAATATTTAGCATACCTATCACGTTTCAACAAATCTAAATCCGATGGAGTATCTGACATAAAAGCAACTACATCTTTCCTGTAAATTTCTACATCATTTTTAATCAGCGCTTCATATTTTTCCTGATTATAATACATAATGAAAACGAAAAGAAGCACAAACAACATAATCGTAGCAGCTGCCACAATAGCATTGTAGTGCAAATAAAAATGCAACGTAATTTCATTAAAAAGATGAAATAAATGGTCATGAAATACCAAGCACATTATCATAAACAATACTATAAACAATACAACATGCTTAAAACAAAAGTCTTTCATAAACATGAACTACAATTATTTTATCAACTTATCAATAACATATCCACTCAGGCTGAACAGATGAAATTTTATAAACGGAATCAAAAATCTAGTTTTGATTTTTGAATAGACAAGAAGACGGAGTGGACAATCCAAGAAGGCATCCAGTCTCCTCATTCTTAGCTTCTTATCCAAATATTGTTTTTCTTTTGCGATGCCAACTAAAGACATATAATAAACTGCCCCCATAATGAAATCAAGCCCTTCACTCTTTGTTCCACATGGATGGTATTTTCGATAATAATCAAACCAATAGGTAGCTGTCAAAGAAAGCATATCTTTCAAGAATAAGACATGCATTAACTGTTTAGTCTGTAATTGAAGTTTTATTCCATAATAGCTTTCAAGTTTTTGTGATAACATGAACAATTGCCCATCAACATAGTCCATCTCCTCAAAAGACAAATTATATCCCGCTCCACCCTCATCGGAAGACTTATGATAATCTTTTTGAGTAGTATCAATACGAAGAGAATTGATATGACAAAGATATTCCCAATTGAAAACATTGTCTTCCGCAAAGCGCATCTTCTCATTAAATCGAATATGGTTTTGCTCGATGATAGAACGTTTAAACAAACGCCCCCATGGATAGCACAACTGGTCAGCATTAATTAATTTCGACAATTCACGCCCCACGGCTTCCCTATTAGCCAGTTTAAGGTGAAAAGAAGAACTTTCGGGAGTATTTTCATAGCAAAAGCCTGAAATAACGATGTCATAATCCAAACCTTGAGATAAATGCTCCAGATAATCAGCTTCAATGAAATCATCGGAATCAATAAAAGCGATATAATCACCTTGAGCAAACTTCAATCCATGATTACGTGCAGAGCTTACACCTCCATTCTCTTTGTGTAAGACTCGTATCCGGCTATCATCATAAGACTGACAAATGTCTAAAGTATCATCCTTGCTACCATCGTCAACAATTATCATCTCCCATTCTGTGTATGTCTGATCAAGAACAGACTGTATACATCGACGAATGGTTCTAGCTGCGTTATAAGCAGGTATTATAACGGAAATCATTTCTTTCTATTAGATATTTTATGAATTTTTTCAAGAATTATTGCAGCTTTAAGCATAAGTGCAGATGCTATACCACCTTCCTTGTAAATTTTATTAAAGATTTTGCCAGCAGAAGAGAACAAAAAGTACATCTGGTCAATGCCGACCGGCATACTTGGCGAAACAAATGATTGTTTGCAATTACGTATCAGCCAATCTGTTTCTTTACTAATTCTTCGTTCTCGTTTGATGGTCTTATATATTGATTGAGAAAAGTATGGGGAATAGTCTTGATTCTCTATGAAGTTCATGTGCCACCAATGAACAATCGCTGCATCTGCAAAATACTTTAAGCTCATTTGCACTTGAGCATTATAAATTCCTGGCAGTTCCTCAATAATGTTACCAAATTCTCGGTTCGCCATTAAGAACGAAGGTTCGTCTTGAGAATTTCCCTTTTCAAAGCAAGAAAACTTCCAATTTTCATTCCACTTCTTAAAGAAAGAACGTATAAGATCGTTATCCGCAGCATATATGACACCAGAGTTAAAATAGAACTTACTGTCAGATGCGTCTATACCAAACACTGACTTTACAGAACCTAATGGTTTAAATGGCATCTTGGCAAGAGGCAAATGGTTTTCAGGCACAGCAGCGATGTCACACGTTAGATTGTCTATATCATCTAACGGCTTGCAGATAACTGTATCGTTGTCAAGAAAAAGCATAGGACCATCTACATAAAGTCTCGTTTTGGTCTTTAATTCTCTTGATTTTTGTTTGGCGGTATATTCCTGTGGAACAGGAACAACCTTTATTTCTGTTATCAACTTACAGAACTCTTCAAATTGCTCTATGTATTGTTTGGTATTTTGATCGACTAATAACACCACACAAGCATCATCGTGGAATGTTCTTAGAGAATATATCGACGTCCAACACTCTTCCAAAAACAAATCATTTTCAGAAGCGATTAAGGCATATACAATTTTTGTTTTCATAATTACAAAGTTTACATGTATTTGTTAAACCACTTTATATATGTGTATGCCGTGAAGAACATACGTGAGCTAATATCCTTGCCGTTCACAAACGCATCTCTTAGAGCGATGAACTTGTCTGCATCCAATTCTGGCAATAATTTCGTGAGGTTATCATGTGACACGGTATCAAACAAATCTTGTTTCATTTCGCCTCTAAACCAATCCTTCGTAGGCGGAACGAAGCCGCGTTTCGGGCGATCGAGCAACTCTCTGGGCACCATCTCATAGAGAATGTCCTTAAGAATGCGTTTCAAACCGAGATCGCCATTTATCATATACTCATAAGGCAGGAGACGAGAGTATTCAGCAACACGATAGTCCATGATAGGACTGCGAAGCTCCATGCTACAACGCATTGTGGCACGGTCAACCTTCTGGTTTACGGCGTTCATGAATGTCTTCATATCATAGTCGCTATAAGCAAGAATGCCACGCTCCTTGTTCTGCAAGTATTTCATGTCTGGCTGCTGCTTGCCAAGAATGATACGGTCGAACTTCTCCGCCCCTCCCATATCGTAACAGAACATGCCAAGACTGCGATATACGTCGGCATAATCGTGCTGGGTAGACTGCATCACCTCTTCCTCACCGCCCTTATGCTTGAAGTATGGCGTGAATAGCTTACGAAGCCAATATGGTTTCTGATATTGGTGCAGACGTGCCTTTGTCCATTCGTATTTAGGATAGCCATAGAACAGCTCGTCGCCACCATCTCCACCAAGAATCACCGTAACGTCCTGACGTGCCTTTTCTGCGACGAGGCTGCTCGGTATCAGACTGTCGTCGGCAAACGGTTCATCAAAATAGGTGATGTAATCGTTGAAGACCTTCATGAGGTCGTCGCCGGTGCACGGACAGACCTTAATAGGTACACCCAGGGAGCGGGCTACGTCAACAGCAAAATGGCTCTCGTCAAACTGTTGGTTGTCAAAGCCTGCAGTATATGCACACAGGTCTTTGTTGAACTTTGAAACAATGGCGCAAATCAAAGAAGAGTCGATGCCACCGGAAAGGAATGTACCTACCGGCACGTTCGCATTGAGGCGTAGACGAACGGCATCGAAGAGCAAGTCTTTGACCATCTGCTTCGCTTCGTCATAGCTTTTCGGTGCCGTAAAACCACAAGAGTTTGTGTCAACATCCCAATATGTCTGTATATCGAGTTTACCGGAAGAAAGGTTGAAGGTGAAACATTCGCCTGCTCTCAACTTCTTCACTTCCGCAAACGGACTGTACGGGTCGGGGATAATGCCTTGCAGCAGATAGAACTGGCGCGCCGTCGCATCAACATGAAGATTGTTGCCGTATTTAATGACTTTAGGCTGAGAAGCAAACTCTAAATCTTTGCCTTCATGCCAAAAATAGAACGGCTTTTTGCCCAAACGGTCGCGAGCACCTACCATTATATTTTTACGACGGTCATAGATAACGTAGGCGAACATGCCGTTGAAGAGCTTCACCGAATCGACACCCAACTTCTCGTACATAGCACAGATTACCTCTGTATCGCTCTCTGTTCTCAAAGTAACATCACCTAAATATTGTTTTTTCAGTTCAAGATAATTATATACCTCTCCATTGAAAACAATACTTATGTCATCATTATATACGAACGGTTGATTACTTCGAGGGTCCAAGTCTATGATAGACAGGCGAACATGCCCTAAAGTTATTTTATCACCATCCGAAACCTGAATTTCCTCTATACCTGTATGATCAGGACCACGAAAATTCATCAAATCCAGTTTATGTTCTACAACACTACGCTCATAACGTCGTGTTGTTCCAAAAATTCCACACATAATATTATTTGATTTTTATGTTCTTAATTATATGCTTCTGCCATTTCTCTGCCCAATATCTGAATTTCAAACCGATACGATCTACGAAATTAGCACATTGATAAGTAAAGCCATAACGTTTTTGAAGTTTGAAACCAATAAAGTCATGCAAATTAGCATAATGCAGGAACTCATTCTGGTAAGGGTTCTTACATTCCGCAAACCATGGTTTTTCAGCTTCACAGAAATGGACTACAACTGGATCCTTACCACATTCTCTGATTTCATTCCACTTGCTATAATGCATATAATGTACAAGAGAGTCTCTGAACCACCATTCTTGATAATTGTATGTATAATCAGCATAGACAACACACCTATCAAGCACTTTGTTCAGAGCATTCTGATCGGGAAGAGAACATTTGTCTGGATTTTCTGCCACCCATTCAATAAGTCTTTTTGCTGTATTATTTTGGCGCCAATAGTCAAGATTTAATAGCAATACACCAGAATTGAAATACTTTCCTTTGAGTAAAAGTGTGTTTTCAAAAACAATATCGTCACAACTTTCAGCAACAACCGCAGCAAGAGCTTTGCCAGAAAGATCTATGTCATAAAGAGGCTTCAAAGAATGACGAACAATAATATCGCAATCAAGATAAAGCACCTTGTCTTCATTTTGGAGTATGTCTGGCAGCAAAAAGCGATAGTACATAGATATCGGAAATCGCTCGTTGACCGTCAATCCATTAAAGCAACTCCTATCTATCTCTTTTATGATTATCCGCTGGCCATATTGTTTAGCAAGCAGAGAAAACATTGCTTTTGCCTTTTCTGAAATGCCATCGGTAAGAATATAGACAGATATATTCTCTCCTTTGTTGGTTTCAAATATGGAGGTGATGCATACCAGTGCCGGCTTGACAAAATTATTGTCAGTGCATAAGGAGATGTTCATGTGTAAATTATATTTTTATCTTATTTCGTAAATAATGAGCCAACATACGTGGTTTAAATAAGCCAAGATCATTCGGACATTTAACAAGAAAGCGTAGGAAATCTTTTACATAACAGCTATAAATATAACTTTGTACATTCGTATATATTTTATATTTATACTCCCTTTCGATTGTTGAAAGGAATTCTTTGTCAACTCCACAATCAAATCTGTGCATATAAGTTTTCATCCAATCGTAGTTCATGTATGTAGCAATCATTTTCTTTCTACAATCTATAGGATTACCCCATTGACCAGATATATTAACATCAGAATTACGCACATTGAAGGTTGTATGCTGGGTCATGCAGCATCCTTCGTCTGCCATTATAAAGTTGGTAACATCATCAGAGAACCATGCTAAAGGAAAGTCAACAAAATTACCCTTATCCTTCAAATGTTTGGTGCGATAAACAAAACTTGCAATTCCTCCGACCCAGTCTTTCTGATAGATACGATTGATGAAATGGAGGTTGTCAAGCCATTCGTCTGTGACATTCTCTTCGGCTTTCACATTTCCTTCTCCGTCTATTACACGGGAACGAGCACGCAATAAATTTGCTTTAGGATACTTTACAAGCAATTTGTCTGCTTCGACAAGGAAGTCTGGTTCGTACACATCATCGTCGCTTGCCATGATGAAATATTCCGTATCGCAAATATCAACCAAGAGATTCCAATGAGAGACAAGACTCTTGCCACCCATATTCTTCTCGTTACGGCGAAAGACGAAGCGTGGATCGTCGCCGCAAGTTTTTTCAAATATTGACTTCAGATCATGCGGTGAGCAGTCGTCACTTACAATAACCTTGAAATCTGTATATGTCTGTTCTTTTATACTCTCCAACGCCTCAGCCAAGAAATTTGGCTTGTAGGCAGGGAGTAAAAATGTATATTTTGTCATAATTAAAAAATTATAATTTCAACCAGTTGTATGTGTTTCGTTTTTTAATTGAACACAAAAGCCAACTTGTTTTTTACTTTTCTAAGAACTTTCTCACGCATTTCTGCATCCAAGCCAATGTAGAAGACAAGAACAGCTGAAACCATTGCACAAACAGCAGACGTCAATATAAGGTTTAGCCAACCATCTTCAAATGAGTTAGATACAAAAACCGGTAATATTGCAGAAAGCAAAATGATAAGTATGCTCTTAAACGGGACATGTAACAAATAGAACTTAATGTCAAATCCTGAGAATTTGTTGAGAATCCACAAGTCGCATGCCATAGCTAACGGATATGAAACACATGCAATGATATATGCCACAACTGGTGTTGCTCCCAGGCGAAGACAGATATAAGTGAGAGGTAGAACAGAAATGTAGGCTATAGATGAGGTAATATTTGGTAACTTCATCTTGCCAAACGCATGAATACCATTTCCTATAGGAAAGTCTATCGCTTTGAAGAACAATTCTATCAAAGTTATTCTGATAAAAGGAATAACATATTCAGGTATGTTGCCGAGCCATAGTCTTATTAATATTTCAGTCTTGATAAAAACAGGCAAACCTATTAATATCAACAGATACGAAGAATATTTAGCCGTATTACATACCAAGCGGTTCATTTGTTTATATTCTCCTTTGGCATACAGTTTATAGATTTGCGGACCTGCTGCAACCTGGAAATTCATAACAAAGCCACTAACCTGGCTGCTTACCGTTGTTGCGATACCTCTGGCTGCATTTACTACAGTAGAGAAGAACATATTTAAGAGAATTGTTATACCTTGATTGTTGGCCATGAAGGCAAAGGTGCCAATAGAATTCCAACCTACATAATTCCATATTTCTTTGTATAGCTTAGGATCCCAACGTAAATGCATATTACATTCTTCAAATTTGCGTAAGCAATAGATGCGATACATGAAGAACATAAACAAATTAGTACAGAAGTAGAATGTAGAATACATTATCAACTTGTCTGTATCTATATAAAGCAACATCACCACAATCGTAAGTTTGAACACCACATCCAAAATACTCATAAAAGCGAAAGTGGACATCTTTTCATGAGAAGTGATGCTTGCTATGTATGGAGTCTGTGTGATGCCAAGGAAACTGGAGAAAAGCGTTAATTGATAGATGTAATTGGCAGCAAACATTCGGTCGGGATCTATAACCAACTTATAGTTAACGAACCAAAGACCTACAGTTTCGCCAAGAATCAACGTTACAAGGGCCAAAACAATATGAATCGTACCACAAGCAGAAAAAATATTTCTTAACTGTTTCATATCGCCCTTACCTAAGCCTACGGTAAGAAAGCGAGAGGTACCTTGACTCAGAAGGGAACTGAAATATGCTAAAAAGCCCATTACTCCACCAACTACATTCATCAATCCGTAGTCGTGGATACCAAGTGCATTAATCGTAACACGAGCTGTAAAGAGACCTATTACCAATGTAATGAGCATTCTCATATACAGATACAACGTGTTCTTTGCTATTCTTTTATCATTAGCTGAAATATCAGACATTACGTAAAATTAATTTTGAGATTTTCAATATAACGTGTCCTGCCAACATGCAGGATACAATTTATAAAACTATGACAGAACCCAATGAATAGATTGCTGTCGAATTCGTTTGCCAACTTTTGGTACGAAACAAAACCACCAACCTCTGTTATTAAGTATATGAACAAATTGGCTGAAAGTATTTTATTGAGTATTGTATTCTTTATTTCCGGTAGATTCTTGACTATATAGAACAATGATACTGACATTGCGATAACAAGCGGATTAGAATAACCTAACAGAGGAAATATAAGTTTGGATAAACTTTTATGACCAGTGAACATGGAAATGTAGTATATACCAACAATACAAACGAACAAGGTTACAAAGGATATTACATATAAGCAGATTGGTTTTCCAACAAAGTAATTACCCCCCCAACTTTGTCGTTTAGCATATCGTCCAAGTAGATAAACCATCAATAAGCCCATAAAGCTGCTACCGCAATTTGACAATAGCGCCAATATTCCAGCAGATGATAAAACAAACAATATGAGCAATATTATTTTCTGCTGTTTTTGCGATAGATGATCAAAACCGACATTGAGTATAGGTGACAATATATATAGCAGAATGAAATTTGTCATAAACCACCATTTGTTAGTTGAAATGGGCAATAAACTTTCCATGAATTTTGTAATCTCAAATGGAGCGCCAACGCATATTGTTTTATAAAACCATGCGGAAATACTCACAATAAAACATCCCAACAATAACGAAAGTAGTTTCTTTAACTTAAAAGTTATACCATAATAACCAGAAATAAAAACAAAACAATATGTTGCAGGAACAAAAAGAGTCAGCAAAAAGCCATATAAGAAAAAACTATGCTGAACTGTGACTTCGTCACCGCCTAATTGCTTCAAATTGTAGCCATGAACCAATATATGCCAAAAAAAGATAAAGCACATCAATATGAAGCGCAAAATTTCAATATTGGTATTTCTGCATTTTGAATTCTGTTTATCTTCTGTAAATCGTTGTGTCATTTATTATTATTTATTTTATCATTTTCGATAATTTTGTTCACAATACATAATGTGTGACAATCTTAAAGTTCTATGAATACCCAGAGTATCGGATGGTGTCACTACTATGTTTGCTTTCGGATGTTTCTTTTGTATTTTCCAGCAAACATAGGCGATACAAGGTGCAGTATTGCGAGCTTCAGGTTCTGCCAATATATTATCTACTGGCATATCAGATATTTGCTCCTTGACTATGCGAATGTATTTCTCGTTTGTCACGACCCACATGTTCTCAACAGGACAGATTGGCTTCAATCTATCTACTGTTAATTGTATGAGGGAACGTCCGACTCCCATTACATCAATGAATTGTTTTGGATAGTCGGGTGTTGACATTGGCCAGAAACGGCTGCCAACACCGCCTGCCATTATAATGATTTGGGGATCGTTGTAATTGAGCATAAATCTTTTTCCTTCATATCAAAGGGTTCGAAAACCGACATGGGCTTCCTTACCGTTATTCTAAAATCAACCCGTCCCTTCTTACCTTTAATCAAGGCTTTTTCTAAAATCAACCCGTCCTTCCTTTATTGATAAAGCTGGCTGCACTCGGCAATTTGAAAGCGAGCTTTCATTGCGCTCATTGGCATCGCTTTTTCCCATTAAGGAAGGCTCCGCCTCTCATCTCGGTCTTCTTCAATGGTCTTTACGACCCCTTCGGTTCCCCTTGTAGGGGACAGAAACCTCAGAGGAAAAGAGGAAACCGCTCCACCCCGTCGCTCTCAACCGCTTCGCTATTAGCTTGTTTTTATCTGATGACACGCTTTATTTCTGTTTCTTTTTAAGTGGAGTTGCAGGATGCTCAACTGGAATACTTTGATATGTCAAAGTGCCGGATTTCGCAGTAGAATAAACATTGCAATATTTACTAAGCCAATATACAATACCACAGTTGGGATGTTTCTTGCTTCCTTTGCAACTTATTGTTGCACTTGAAGGAGACAACAAATCTATCACTTCTGTGGTTAGATTGTGTTTACTGCCATGATGAGGAACTTTCAATGTGCAACCTTTAACTTCTTCCCCATAAACGTCAGCTACATCATGTATACTTTTAGAACAAGCATCTCCCGTTAAAAGGTATTTTCTATTATCTGGGTGAAACAAAAGTATCAAACTTGCCTTGTTGGTCGGAGAATCTTCCTTCTTTGTATCCATAACGCTTTTGGCTTCTTCATCTGTTAAAGTTTCATCTTCATTATACAATTCCGCTTCATTTTCATCTGATAACTCTGCGAAATTTAAAGCCATCTCATAGATGGAGTCTTTTAAGAATTGCGTAGTTGGGCCAACTATTTTTAATGGTACTCCTGCAAAATCGATATTATATGCCCACTGATAAATATTCGTATTGCTTCTTTGAATAATGTCAATCAGATTAACATTGTCATCAGTAGGATTATTATAAGTTTCTTTGCCTTTTTGAGCTAATAAACCTGTTTGAAATTGAAGTCTGCGCCAATCTGAAGAAAGAATAGTCTCAGGATTAGCAAATACAAAATTAGATATTAAGACATTTGCATCTGCAAATAGATCAAAGAAACCACCTTTATGGTCTTTGTCAGGATGAGTACATACTGCATAATCAATAATGAAACTGCCATTCTCTATATGTTTTATATAGCACTTGACTTTTTCACCATCTCCTACGTTTCCTGCATCAACGACAATAGTCCACCATCGAGTATTATCATCCTGGTAGTTTATCACAATTGCATCGGCATCACCTACACTCAAAATATGTACATAATATTCCATAAGCACCTCCTATTTAGAAATAAAAGTTATTATTAAAGTCCTTGCATAATTTCTTGCAGCATACTTCATAAAATAGAAAGCAACAACTCCTTGAATAAGAACTAATATCAAAGCTAACCAACAACCAGCTATATACTTCAGATTATAAACATAACTGGCAATTAGCAAAAGCAATACTATCATAAAAGACCACACAAGTCCACCTAGCAGATTTCTTTGATATCCATATCTGTAATTACATTGGAGTAACATTTTGTTTCCACGTGTTGCCTCTTTCATTATACCTACAGCCCCAACTATGTTTCTTCGTGCTTCCTGCTCATCAGCATTCTCTTGCTGTTCATCTAACATCAAATAATCATATTGTGCTTGCAACCTATGGTGGACTTGTTCTATCTGAGAACGTGAAAGCAACTTATTCTTCCACAACAGGAACTCAGTAGTCGGCATTCTTGTTTCATTCTCCTTAAACATTGGAAATTGGAATATCATTTTTGAGGTACTGCGAAATAACTCTCGGATATAAAATCCTAGAGCAGCATACACCACTGCGCTGGATGCAACAATTCCCAATGTTTTCTGTATCATATGGATTGTATCAATCTTGCTCGGTAATATACAACTCCACGTAACCCATATTGTAACCAAACATGGTACAAGCAACGACGTCCATGCTGAATACAAATAAGCATGACGTTCATATTCATTCATTTTTCTCATAACAGAGAGACTTTAAATTATTCCAACCAAATACTTTTTATCTTACTCATAAAGTCATCGTTGCGTAGTTTCCAAAAGTACAGGTCATCATTTCCAATATACTTATCGATTTTTTCTATATAACCTTTCTCCTCTAGAAGCTTTATCCTCTTCACTTTTGGCAAAGAATTCAATGACTCCAAATCATATCTTCTAACCAAGCAATAATTGGCCACAGAAACTAAATTACTCTGATTACTTATGTAATCTCTTGTCTCATTATTGTCATAGTCAGAATTTTGAATGATCTGATATAATACATACGAGTCATGCTTTCTGCTACGCAGTAAACTTTCAAAAGAGAGTTCGGGTTGATTATTGAACTTGATCCTTGCCAAAAAATAATGCATATAGGCTGGTGAATAATTGCCTAAAACCATATTGTCATAAAACTCATCCAAAGGCTTATATTTTGTTTTCAATACTTCCACCAGTTCTTCTGTTGATAGATTCCGTATCTCTTTTACCAAGTCGTATATGGTGTCACGAATCGTACTCTGGGTTACAGAACGAGCAGATAACGTTCGTATATTAATAAAACTATCTACAAACAAATTAACTTGCTCAATCTTATCTTTTATCGTTTCTGGTTCATCCACCTTACATATAGAAGCCATTAGTAAAGGGATATATAAAGAATCAGCAATACAATAATTTGAGACTAAGTTTATATTAGAATCTTTATCCTGACGCATAGTTGCTATCGTCAAGAATAGCTTTGAGAAGAAATCGAAGTCTGACTTGACAAATAGATAAAAGTCTTTCGGTTTATTTAAATACAACTGCTTCAGATGTCCTTTCAACCAAGAGTGGAACTGCGTTCCTATGTTTTCAAAATCTTCATTTTCTGAATTTGCAGTCTTTGAACGCTTTGTGTTAGCATACTTGGCTCTTAGCCAAGCTCGGAAAAAGATCATATCGCCCTCGTCACCTGCTACAGCCTTGATTTCCATCATTCTATCCTTCCAAGCATTATTCATCTCCTCAGCCTGCTCCTCATTTTCCATCTTAGACAACAAAAAAGCCTTGACTATTTCTGTTGGGTTCAAACTCATCCCCCTGTCATTCATGGTCTCAAATATGATATAAGCATTGTCTATAGAAAAGGCTTTTATCTCTACTATTGTAACATTATGCAACAACCATTCTGCAAATAAAGGAAAGACTTTTACCTCTTTTAATTCCTCTGGAAAAAGGGAGACTATATCATCATACCTATCAATAATGTTGACTACAGACTCATCCGTGGGTTGCAGTTGCTCATATATATTGGCCGTTTTTTCCTTTTCTATCAAAAGTTCAACAACCTCATTTCTTGTTGGGACATCAAGAACAAGCGACTTTCTACCTCCCTTTTTCACATAAAGATAATCTGCGAAGTCATGCTGTTCTTCTTCTGGCAGCATTAATTGACTTTGAAAATGGCTCATATAGATAAGCAACAAACTTAAAGAAGTCAAGCGTTGCTGACCATCAATAATAGACATTCCATTAGTGCCTTCTTGACACAAAACGATAGGTCCCATATAATAATAATCGAATCCCTCTACATCTTCCAAAGATGCTCCATCATGGTAATTAACCATAAAGTTGGAATACAAATCACTTATAAGAGCCTCTATATGGTTACGTTTCCACCGATACTCTCGTTGAAAAACATCTATCTTGAAACGATTATTGGTCAAGATGTCAATAAGTTGCTTATCTTTAGCCTCAATATGATTAGCTATATGTGTCATAATCAAACAAGTTCTTTTATTAATATTTTCTGAACGTGGTACAGATGTTCATAAATTGGCATATTAGCCAAAGTTGGCTCCAATTCTCCATGAAATATGATGCAACGCAATTGGTATATCAACTGTATTATAGCTTGGGCATCCAAATTTATATCATCAGAAAGATAAAGTGGAGTGCGCTCATCTATAACTATGCTATGAGCAGGTTTTCGACCTGTGGCGGTTACAGACTTTACAAAATTCGCAGGCTTATGTCGTAGAATATGTGAAAGACATTCTCGAACCTTGGCTTTCTTAGTATCTGTCGACAGTGCTACAAAACTGGCATTCGCCTCCAACTCATAGAGATCTTTTTTAAATAATTCGATAATATCTGTTGTTACACCACTATTTCTGTTGATTACTTCTATTTTGTATTGCTTTGCTCCTCTCGCAGCACCTACAATCTTTTGAATCTTGTAAGAATAAGTACCATAACTTAATGTATAACTATCTAAATTTGAATCAACAGCCCAAATTGTATGAAAAGACAAACGGTTTGTTCCATTCGGAATCGTATGACTTTCAAGTTGGCAGTAAAGCCGGGACAAATGAAAACGAAATTCAGCAATTTCCTCTCCTATACCTCTACCTTCCAGCAGGTTCTTCAGCTTGTTCTTATACTTATTATCATTGTTTTTGACTTGTTCAACCATTAGTTTATCAGTTTTACAACTCTGCTCGTCATAATAAGTTTCTTGATACCAAGCATTAAATGGTATCCAAGAATTAATGAACATGGTATAGTAGTCCGCATAAGAGTGTTCTATCCATTTTTGAAGATGCATAAGAAAATATTTATAAATGATTAATCTTTATCACCAGTTTATTCTATACAGGCAAGAGTTTTTCTATCTTGCGGCACTTCACCTTATTATAATAGAAGTCTATATCATCAAGGAGGTCGTAAGTCTGATCTTCTAGCATATCACCACCATAACCACCTGCGACAATTGTAATAGCAGCTAACCTTTAATTTCTAAAATCAACCCGTCTTTTTTTTGACAAAGGCATTTTCGACTCCCCTGTTCCCCTCTTGCGAAGAGGGGGATCCTTAACCCACTTCCAAGCCCTCGCCATTTACATAAGGGCAAGAGATGTAACCGCTCCTACCCGTCGCTCTTAACCGTTGCGATATAAGGTTAGCGGGACATCAGAGCCCTCGCCATATTTCTTATGCGGGATGGGACCGCATTGCTGAAGGACGGGAACACAGGGAAACGTAAGGGGGCTTGCTGGAGAGACCATATTGCAGAAAGGACTCTGTACGTTACTCTGAAGACGGTCTAAGATGGCTGCTTACATTTAGCTATATTTTTTATAATTTCTATCTGAAAGATGCAATAGGCTTCAACTGCTTACGAAGCCGCTTTCTTTGCTCCACGAAATAGGCTTCATTGACTATCGAAGCCGCTTTCATTTTTCGAGGAATTTCTATTGTCTATCATTTCGCACATTACGTAGACTCTTGTTGTTGATGTCATAGTGATCGCCCACAACATACTCGCTGTGGTCTAACTCGTCAGTGATGTAAGAGGTGGTATAGATGAGTTGGTAGGAGTCCGTAGGGTATTCTTTCAACTTGTCTATCAGCGTATATTGGAATTTCTGCGCTCGCTCTTTCTCGATTCCCTTGTCCTCCATGTTGTCGGCAAAGATGAAGCGAGGGTAGCGCATCCAATCGATGTCCAAAGAGGCAAAAAAGAGGGAGAACCTTGCCACTAACTTCAAGAAGAAAGTGGAGGAGGCACTGTACTTGGCGAAACGGTCTTGGAGATAGACTATATTGTTGGAGAAATCCACCTGAAACTCGGAGGGGCTGGCTTCGGAGAAAGCTCTTTGACATTCTTGGTCGTGGTGCAGAAAATAGACACCATGCTCCTGCATTCTTTCCAACACCTTTGAACGGCGTTGGTCTTGGCTCGCCATCTTGGCTTGAATCAGATTTTTGGTCTTGACAAGTTCTACTTCCAAGCCTTTTTGCTCTGCTACTTTTTGCTCGTATGTCGTTGCCAACTCCAACAAGGTATAATATTGACTCAACTCACCCTTCAGCAAGCCTTTCTTATAGATAAGGTCTTCTATCACCTCTGCCATACTGCTGCGTACATTTCCCAGCATCTCGTCAAGCACTTTCCGTGCCGTCTTGTATTGGGAGTGTAAGCTACGCAACTTTGACTTGAGATGCATCTTCTTTTCCTCGTCATTGCGGAGTATCAACTCCGATTCCTTGATTTGGAACGTCAGCTCTGAGATGAGACGTTTCGCCTGAGCTATGCCTGTATTGTTCTCAATGGGCGATTTACAAAGGCGGCAAGTTCCATCCGGCACGTCCTCTGGCAATGGAGACAGACATTCGGGACAATACTCCAAGCGCAAACTACCCAATATCTCTCGGGTGTT
>ERZ1035032.887-NODE-887-length-20921-cov-6.503738_pt1 | contig 20921 bp, 19 predicted proteins | sample MGYA00520693_ERZ1035032 | MGnify/ENA primary metagenome ERZ1035032 (study PRJEB33766, sample SAMN09781740) | gut metagenome | biome: gut microbiome | host: Homo sapiens | place: Madagascar | study: EMG produced TPA metagenomics assembly of the PRJNA485056 data set... | reverse complement strand
GCCTTAACAGGAAACTTGTTTATAGAAAATTTAACAGGTGAAAGCAGATCGTTTGGATATGTTTCTAACATTGGTAATAATAACTTTATTACTGTTGCTCAAAGTAATGGCTATTATCGCAGCGGAGTGATTTGTATTACAGATAAAAGGACGATATTTGTTACTAATAGCGATAAATTCCATTCGGTTAGAGAATTTTCAAATAGAGAAGTTATTGATGTTTTGTTGGATAAAATGTTTAAAGGAGGAAGATTAAAAATTCAGACCTCCAAGGGTAATTTTGTGTTTAGCATTGTTAAGTATGAGAATGCTAAAAAATTTTTACAGATTATCAAAACATATATTAAATCAATATAAGTATGATTTTATAAATTTTAGATTGTAGCCATGATTCAAATTTTGAAAAATCTGAATTATTTATAAAATTTAACAAAGCAGTCATCTTTTTTCTGATGACTGCTTTAACTTTTACTGCTGTATTATTCCTGCGGTTTTAACGGACCGTAGAAGTATGATGATGTTGCGCCGGCGTCGATTAAGAATGTTGAGCCGGTGATAAATGCGACTTTGTCGCTCATCAAAAGCTCTGCAACATTTGCAACCTCATCGGCTGTGCCGGGTCTGCCGGCAGGGCATTTGGCAAACATATTTTTATAAAAATCGCCGCGCGGCTCAAAATCGCAACGCGGCAGGGCTTTATGCCGGTTGATGTCATCGGCGAACAGCAGTGGTTTGACACAGCGTCAGCCGAATACCGCTGATGCGAAACGGCGAGCAGATCACCAAAACATATTGCGAATTTTGGAAAAAGGACAATTCTGGCAACTATATCGAGGAGCTTGCCGACATTTCGAAATCAATGTTTTGATTTGCAAATTCGGATTTTTCGGTGCGCGCATTTTAAACTTGTTTAACTTCTATATTGGCAATATAAAATGATTTATATTTAAAGGAGATTTTATATGGTTGTTCATCCTATTGACGCCGTGTTTGACGAAAACAGCACGGTGCTGATTTTAGGCTCGTTCCCGTCTGTCAAATCGCGTGAAGAAGGCTTTTTCTACGGCCATCCTCAAAACAGATTTTGGCGCGTAATCGCCGCTTTGTTTGATTGTGATGTGCCGAAAACTATTGACGGTAAAAAACGCCTTTTGCTCAAAAGCAATGTCGCCGTGTGGGATGTCATTCATTCCTGCGATATTTGCGGCTCGTCCGACAGCAGTATAAAAAATGTTGTGCCAAACGATATTTTGCCGCTTTTGGATAACAGCAAGATTACAAAAATTTTTACAAACGGCAAAACCGCCGACAGGCTTTATAAAAAATATATCTTTCCTAAAACAAATATACCTGCCTTCTGCCTCCCGTCAACAAGTCCGGCAAACGCCCGAGTGTCGCTTGACGAGCTGATTGAAATTTGGTCGCAGATAAAAAAATAAATCAATCCCGAACGGAATCTGAAAATTCTTTTCGGGATTTTTTATGCGACAAATTATATATGATTTGTCTGATATTTGTTGAAAATGCACTAATGAACCGAAAGTAGAATAAAAAAATTATAAACTATGCCAAATTCCTATTGAAAATAGACCTCCTATATGCGATTATTAAGTCAAAGGAGGGACTCTTTTGGATAAATATGATATAGCAAGAAAAATTTGTGACGCACGCCGCGCAAAAAATCTTTCTCAAAAGGAACTCGGTGATTTGCTCGGCGTTTCAAATAAAGCAGTTTCAAAGTGGGAAAACGGCGATTCCGTTCCCAAAACCGAAACGCTTATAAAACTCGGCGAGGTCCTCGGCTTGGATGTAAGCGAACTTATCGGCATTTCAAATTGTGCCGATTCTCAAAGCGACGAAAAAATCCGCCGCCTGACTGTCGAAAACGATTTGCTCAAATCCGAGCTTGCGACGGCAAAAAAGAAAAAACGCCGCAATTTGATTGTCGCGTTCAGCGTGTGCGTTGTTTGTATTGTCGCCGTTATCGCTTCATCTGTAATAATCGGCAATTTCGGCAAAAACGGCAAAATAAACGGTATAGGAGAGCAGGGGACAAAAATCACCTTTGCCGATAACGAATTTATCCCTGCCGACGATTTGACAGCATATGCGTTTTCAGGCTCAAGGCTCACCGACGACCTCGATTTGAATAAGTATGCCGATTTTTCCGACGGCAAATCAACTCAGCGCATTGCCGTTTCGTGCAACAGCCACTATCCTGTTACAGCCGTGTCGTCGCTCGGTAAAAAATATTATTATATCAATAAAGATTCGTTTGCAAATTTACAAATGACACCCGACAAAATTGGCAGTTATACATTGTCTGACGAGTCGGCGGCAGATACCGATTACAGCGAATACACAAGCCGCGATGATTTCCGTTTTAACAATATCGACCCTAACGGCGATTTCGGCACGGCGCTTTCAAACACCGCTTTTCATAAATCGGCGGAGTGCAAGGAGGCGGTCGATAAAAAAATTGTCGAGCGCTATATGTCGAACAATTCATTAAAACTTCGTGCCGATGTCAATGATGGAAGCCTGAATATGATTGATATATACGAGCTTGAACTCGGCGAATTTTTCAGCGACGATGATAAAAACATTTATTACTACGATTATTCAACCGGAAATGCTTATAAAGCAGACAAGGGGGTGAACGGCTTTGTCGGATGAGACCAAAAAACTCTATACAATTATAGAACAGCAGGAGCATTTGCTCGCGGAACTTAAGTCGCAGGCTGACAGGCTCGACAATGATTCTGTTGCAAAGCAAAATGAAATTCTTAAAAAAGAAGTTGCCGACGCAACCGACAAAAACAACAGCCTTCAAAATGAAAATGCGGATTTGAAAAAGGAACTTTCTGCCGCAAAGGGCGCGTTGTTCAACAAAATGGCAAACGAAAAGCTCGCCGTTTTCTCACGGGTGCAAGCGGAAATTGACGGAATTTATTATCAAAAACAATTTTCCGCAAACAGTCGCCTTGATGAATACAGAAATGGCTGTATAAAAAGTATTAACGAGGTTTCCGCGGCGATAGAAAAATACGGCTCGCAGGAGTATTCCTCCGTTTTGCAAAGGCTTGAGTCAATCAAAAACGAAATGGAACAGATTGACAAAAGAGTTAAGCAATATAGCGACACCGAGTTTGCAAACGCGGTGAAGGTCAACAATTCTGTCGGCGACAGGCTTGCAAACGAGCCGATTACCGAAAACGAAAAGCGCACCGCGCTGAAACAAAAAAGCCTTGAATCGTTTATCGGACTCAATGTGCTTTCAAAGGCAGGTATTTTGCTGTTTTTAATCGGGATTATTATGCTCGGCAGATTTGCCTATGTCCATATGTCAAATGTGTTTAAGGGCGGATTGATATTTGCGCTCGGTGCCGTGCTTATTGCCGTGGGCGAGATGTTCCATAAAAAAGAAAAATCCGTTTTCTCGGTTTGCCTTGTAAGCGGCGGCGTCGCCGTTTTGTATGCCGCCGCGGCGACATGTTATTTTGCGTTTAATTTATACGGCGCAAGGATGACATTTGTGCTTTGCATTGTCATCACGGCGATAGCGATACTGCTTTCGCACCAAACAAAAAGTCAGGTTGTCTGCGCGTTCGGTGCGGTCGGCGGATATTTGCCGGTTGTTTCCGCGTTTATGATTACATTCGGCAAGGCTGCGTCCGACAGAATGTTCCTGCCGGTTTCAAGCGCATATTTTTGCGTTCTCGCCGTAATAATTTTTGTGATGACATACAACAAAAAATGGTATGCCGCGCAGTTTATCGGCTACAGTTTGCATATTGTCACTCTCGGCGGCATTGCCCGCTGTGCGTGGGCGCTCAAAAATATTGCCGGCTACGAATATGCTCTGCCGCTTGCGGCAGGCTTTGCGATTGTGTCATTTGTGATTTATTTGATGATGCCTGCCGTTAAAATTTTTGCCGATAAGCCAATCGGAATGGGCGATTTTGTTTTGCTTGCGCTCAATACCGTCAGCGGTGCGGTTTCGGTCAGCATTACGCTTCACAATTGCTTTGAAAAGGGCGTGGCAAACAGAAATGTCGGCATTGTTTTTCTCCTCTTTGCGTTGATTTATGCCGTGCTTATGCTGAAATCAACTCATAAAAAGGACGAAAAATCAAACGCTTCAACCTCGTTTTTGTCGCTGAGTGCGCTTGTTTTCTCAATGCTTGTCGTTCCGTATATGTTCGGATTGATTTACGGTCCCGTTGCATGGACGTTTGAGGGTGCGGTGCTCGCCGTTCTCGGTATCCAAAGAAAAATCAAAGCGACAGAGTATGTCGGCTTTTCTTCAATAATTTTTTCCGCTATTCTTGCATTCAGCCTGTACTTGTCCGATGAACTCGGCACAGTGCTCACGCTTGTGACATTTGGAGTTATTGTTGCCTGTGTTTGGATGTATTGCATCGTCGCATTGCTTTCGGACAAAAAGGATATTGAGCCTTATCGCCTGCTTGAAATCGGGCTCGGCGTTTCAACTTTTTTATATGTTAAAAGTTTTCTTTCATATGTTGTCGAAAGCCCCGCAGTCAGCGTTTACAGCGATTTTTTGTTTGCGGCGTTAATGATTTTGATTGCGGTTGCCGTTGCGGTAATTATCCGCGTCGGCATTTTGAAAAGCAAGGCAACGGTCATTTTTAGCAACATTGTCGGCGTTGTTCTCGCTCCGATAACAGCGCTTGTATTGAACATCTTTAACAGTTACAACGATTTTCACGAGTTTTACGGCAAACCGATTGAGTCAACCGCGCTTGTCGCCGTGAATATTGTTTTTCTTATCGCAGTCAATATAATTGTTGCACTGTTTTTTGCAAATTCGGTGGGCAGTCTGCTCAATATCACACACGGCGCAATGTGGATTTACACTGCGGCTATTTCAATTTCGGCTTTGATGCAAATCACCTCAATTCTTATGTCGCAGTTTAATGTTGCGTTTTCAAGCGTTGTTCTCAGCGGAATTTATATCGTGTCTGCGTGCGCTCTGCTTTTCATCGGATTCAAAAAGCGGTACACCGTTGTTCGTTCGGGCGGTCTTGTGATTATTCTTTGTGCCATTGCAAAGCTTTGCTTTGTTGATACAATGCATCTCGATTCAGGGTGGAAAATCGCGTCATACTTTGCATTCGGCGCAATGCTTATTGTTATTTCCTATTTCTATCAAAGGTTCAGCAAAAAGCTTCATGACGAGGCTGTGAACGAAATTGATAAAACAAATTGAATATAAAAAGTACAAAGACCGTGGGCTTAAAAACTCACGGTCTTTGTAAATATGGGGGAAAGAAAAGTAGAAAGCTGATTTATGCAACATCGGTATACGATATTTCCTCACTGTATTCATCGCTCAGTGCAAGGTGAATATCAACTCCGACGCTGTCCGAAAGGTTTTTCAAAATATCAATAAAATCGTCAATATTTGAATTTTCACAAAAGCCCTTGCAATTTGTGGTGTCAATAAAAATGTCTGTCAAATCATAGTTTGCGGCACAGAGTCCGGCAAAAAAGCCATAAAGCTGTTTGGCTGACGATATGCCGTAATCGTCAAGGTTGATGTGTCTGACAGAGAAGGGGAGAAACTTTGAAAGCTTGCTGCCGTATTCAACAAACACAATATTGCCCTTGCTTTGCTCTGCGGTGTAAACGGCTGTTTCGGTCAATATCCTTGTTTTGCCCGTTCCCTTTTGTCCCGAAATGTAGTCTAACATTTTCATTTTCCTTTCTGCAAATACTTTTTTGCTAACCTTTGACTACATAGTACAAACTAATTGCGAATTGCAAAAGAATAAACTATAAATCTATTGTGAAAATAATATTAATTACCTGTTACGGCATAACAGTTTATTCATTTTTTGCTATTTCTATGCAGCCGAGTGATTTTTTTAAAATCAGCGCCTTAACCCTTTCCTTTGCCCGCATTATATAGTGTAATAATATTATGCTGCCGTATAATGCGTAAATCCAAACGGTTATTGCCGACCATTTATCAAGTGCAATGTTAGCTGCGAAAAATAAAATGTACCTCAAAATGCAATATAATATGTTTATATATTGCATTATTTTATATCCTCGTTTTTTATTGACAAGATTAATGTGTGCTTGCATTGCAAAAATCGGTGCGCTCATCAAAATGAAATATCGCAAAAAGTATGCCGCACCAAAGCCGAATCCTGCCGCTTGGTAAAAGCCGTCGGCGCAAAAAATATACAGCGCAAGCATTGTCGCCGCGGCGAGTTTATACGCGGCGTCGGTCCTGCGCTTTTTCTTTTTGATGATGTAAAAAATTATCACGCCGAAATAAAACAATGCCGCACAATCCGCCGCAATCATAACGGCGAGCGAAAATGCTCTTTCGCTGAAAAATTCGGTGATAAAATCGTTTATTGTTGTTATGTATATCGGCGACTCAATTGTGCATTTGTTCGTAACGGCGATTATTCTCAAATTGATTTCGTCGCCGCTTTTTGCTCCGTATAAATCCGCGATATAGTAGTATTCTCCCATATAATTTTTGTCGCTTTTTTTACTGCGGCATATCACTTTGCCTTTTGTAAAAGCGTCAACCCTGCCGCCTCTTATTTTGAATACGAGCTTTGCCTTGTCATAGTCGCATTTTCTCACCGTCGCCGTTATCGTGTCGCTGTCCTTGATTTTATATCCGCTCGGTATAATTTCACTGCCGCCGATTTCGCATCTCAACGCTGTGCGCGATGGCTCACTTTTTCCGAATGTGTTTTCATTTTGCGCAAAAATGCCGCAAATCAAAGCGATGGCGATGATTAATGCCGTCACTGCAATTGCCGCTCTTTCCTTATTCTTGATAATTTTTTTCAACTTTTCTATTACAATTCCTCCAAACGCTTGCTACAAAAATTTATGCTCCGTCACCCACCGATATTACTTTTTGCCGTCTTGCTTTTTATTATTTCAAGATTGTTTTTTATTCTTTTGTCATCGCTCATTTTTGCCGCCTGCTCTTCAAGCTCCTCGGCACGGCTCAAAAGACCTATGTTGTATGCTCCGATTGCGCCCAAATCATACAGAGAATAGTTCCAACAAAAATCCTCGTTTATATATGTTTCAGGCTTTTTCTTAATTTTAAGTGCCTCATTCACCATACAGTATGTCAGCTCATAGTCGCCTGTGTCATATCCGAGCCACGCAAGTTCCGCATATCCTTCGCGGACATACGGTGCTTCGCCGATTGCCCTGAAAAGCCAAATCTTAGCATTGTAATAATCACCCTTTGCCTTGTATGCTCTTGCAATATATCTCATTGATGCTGCGCGTTCGTCACCCCATTTTGCGTTTGGCATTTCAAGGTGGTGCGTCAGAGTTTTTATGCAATCGTCCCATCGTCCTCTGAACATATATTCACGGCCGAGGTAATGCATGTTTCTGTCATCCTTGGGCGATTCCTCAACCGACATTTCGAGCAAAGCCAAATATTGTGCGCGTGATTTCGTTTTGTCGGGGTGATGTTCAAGCGTTATTTTGTCGCATATTGCATAATTGTCGGGCAAATCGCCGCTGTATTCAAGCACTTCGTGAACAGGGTGCACCCATTTAAAACCGTGCCGAGCGTGTATTTTTTCATACCAAAATGAAACACCGGGCGTTCCGTTTTCATTAAAACTCCATGTGTATTTGTATTTTGCACGCGTGGTTATGCCTTTTTGCCACTTTTTCTCAAGCTCCGTTCGCCAGCCGTCGTTGAAATATTCGTCAAGGTCGGTGCAAACGCAAATGTCCGCATCGTCGGGTACAAGTGACAGCGATTTGTTTCGCGCCTCGTCAAATCTCCACGGATTGATTTTGATTTCGCTCGCTGTCGCGCCAAGCTCTTTCAAAATTTTCACGCTGTTATCACTCGAGCCTGTGTCGGCAACAAAAACACCGTCCGCCTCGCTCATTGATTTCATCCATCTGCGCACAAATTTTTCCTCGTTTTTGCATATTGCATATACATATATTTTCATATTCTCACCTCATAAAAATATGTAAAAGGGGAGTTGCCTCCCCTCTGCCGTCAATAAGTCTCCCCAAATGCTTATCATCGGCTTTTATGCAAGCTTGGCGATTACAAGCTGTGCCGCAACAGCGCTTGCGCCGCCTGCATTTTGTGTCAGCGTGATGCCGGTTGTGCTCGCTTGGGGGTTGATAACGCTTATAGCATCATTCGCAGCAAGCGGTAATATTGCAAATCCGACGATTTGTGTGTTTTCGCCTGCCTTACCCACCGTGGTGTATGCAATCGGCGTGTTGTTTACCGTCAGTTGCAACTGACCGCCCTCGGTTGTGCTTGCTTGGAACATTACAAGGTAATTGCCTGCCGTTGTAACCGTGAATACCGACGGAGAAGTTACGGTTATATCATTTGTTTTCGTTGCTGTTGTCGGAAAATCAATCGGCTCATTCGGCGCAATAGCTATTGCGTTGTCTGTCGGCATAAGTGCATAAAATGTTGCGTAGGAGCTTAATCCCGATTCTCCTGCCGGACCTGCAATACCCTGTGGACCTGTCGGTCCTGTAGCACCCGTTGCACCTGTTGCGCCTGCCGGACCTGCAATACCCTGTGGGCCGGTCGGTCCTGTCGCACCTGTCGCACCTGTTGCGCCTGTCGGACCAGCAATACCCTGCGGGCCTGTCGGTCCTGTAGCACCTGTAGCACCTGCCGGACCTGCAATACCCTGCGGGCCTGTCGGTCCGGTTACACCTGCCGCACCGTCAGGACCGGGTATGCCTTGCGGACCGGTTGGTCCCTGCGGACCCGGATAGCCTTGGATACCCTGAACACCCTGCGGACCCGTCGGACCCATCGGACCGGGAATGCCCGGACACGGCGGCGCAGGCGGAGGACAAGGCGGTGCCGGCGGAGGGCACGGTGGTGTCGGCGGACACGGACAGCGCGTCAACCCCATTCGCTCATTTGCGTTGTAAATAGTAATATTGACTGCCTCCTTTAGTTTATTTGTGCGCTCAAATTCTAACAATTTCTGTTACGCACATTACATTCTATTCATTGTATCAACAAAAAGTGACAAAATTTGCCGATTGTAGAGTTTCACTATTGAAAATCAAGTTGCGATTTGATATAATTTTATCGTTATAATTTTAACAATGTTAGGAAGTGTTCGTATGGCAAAAATAATTGCCGTTGCAGGCAAAGGCGGCGTAGGCAAAACCTCAATTTCAGCCGCAATCGTTAAACTGCTTGTTCAAAAATATCCCGATAAAAAAATTCTTGCAATTGATGCCGACCCGGCTGTAGGCCTTTCGACAGCACTCGGTATTGATGTCAAAATGACCATTGACGATATTCGCAAGGAGATTGTGGAAACTGTTGAGGACGGTCAAACAAAAGCCGCTATCGAGCTTTTGGGCGACGCAAGATACAAAATTTTCGACGCTCTCGTTGAAACCGACGGCTTTGCATTTATAGCAGTCGGCAGACCGGAAAGCGCAGGTTGCTATTGCAAAATCAATTCTTATTTGAAAGAGGTTATCAGCCTTATTTCAAACGATTTTGATTATGTTGTTATCGACGGCGAGGCAGGCATTGAGCAAATCAACCGCCGCGTTATGGAAAAAGTTACACACCTTCTTCTTGTCAGCGACGCAAGCAAAAAGGGAACACAGGTTATCTCAACTATCAAATCGGTTGCCGACGAGCTTGTTATGTATGAAAAAATCGGCGTAATCATCAACAGGCTCCCCGATGAAAGCGTCATTCCTTATATCAACACAAACGGCATTCCCGTTTTATCTTATATTCAAAACGATTCAAACCTTGCTGTGTTTGATATTGAGGGCAAAAATATCACAACACTCCCGGATGATTCAAATATCGTAAAGGGTGTTAAAGAGGCACTTGAAAAAATAGATATTATTTAGTTCGGCAAAAGGAGTAGAAGGTAAGATTTATGAAAGATTTAAAACATTTAATCGAGTTTGAAAATTTGCTTCAAGAGGCAAATAACGAGCTTGTTCAGCAGGCAAAGGCAGACGGCAAAATCGCTCTCGGTTACACTTGCTACCATATTCCGGAGGTGTTGCTCAATCTACCCGGTTGTTTCAGCACAAGGCTGCGCGCACCGCGTACAGGCTCGCTTGATATTGCTACATATTATATGAGCTCTTATCTCTGCGGCTATTCAAAGGCGCTTGTTGAGCGCGGTATTGAGGGCGGTTATAATTATCTCGATGCTCTTATCGGCTCGGAGTCCTGTTCAGAAATGAACCGTGCTTATGAGCATTTCGAACTTCTTAATCTTGTTAACAATCCAAAATTCTTTGTTTCAATCGCGGATGTTCCGTTCAAAATTATGCCGCACACCGTTAAGCACTTTAAGCAACAACTTCAAATCAAGTTGCTTGACAAAATTCACGATGTTTACGGCATCGACATCAGCGACGATGCAATGCGCAAGGCTGTTGAGGAGCATAATGAGGTTTGCCGCCTCATTACCGAAATAGGCGAATACAGAAAAGAGGATAATCCGCGCATAACCGGCTACGAGTTCCATGTTATCAACCTCGTGTCTTATGTTTGTCCTAAGTATCTTATTATAGATAAGCTCAGAGAAACGGCAGAGGAGCTTAAAACACGCGAGCCGGATATTAAAAAGAACTTCCGTGCAAAGGTTGTTGTTGTCGGCTCTGAAATGGATGACCCCGATTTTACAAAACTTATGGAAGAGTCGGGCGCTCTCGTTGTTGCCGACAGATATTGCTTCGGCTCACTCCCCGGCAGAGAGGAAATCAAGCTCACCGATGACGGCGATGTCCTCGAGCAAATCATTCTTCACTATATGCACACAAGTCAGTGTCCGCGTTATATGAGCCATGATAAGGTTGTCGGCAGAAAGGAATATGTCCGTCAGCTCGTCAACGATTATCATGCCGACGGAGTAATTTACGAACAGCTTAAGTTCTGCGAGTATTGGGGCTACGAAAGAGCGCTTGCTTCGCATATCGTTTCAAATGACTACGGCATTCCGACCGTCACCGTAGACAGGCAGTACACAGCAAATGCGTCGGGTCAGTTAAGAACAAGAATTCAGGCGTTCGTAGAAAGCCTTGAAATAAAGAAAATCCAAAAAGCACAAAAGGCAAGGGAGGCGGCTGTAAATGATTAATTTCAAAGAATTATGGCGCAACAAGCCAAAAAATTTGGGCAAACTGCATGAGGATAAAACAGGTATTCTCAAGCACAGAGAGTGGCGCGGCATTGCCGACACGCTTTATGACTATTACAGATGGCTCGTAACTTGGAAAGATATGGGCGTAATGGTTGCAAAAGCTCCCGTTTCAACGGTTAAGGGCCTTTGGAATTATCGTTGGATGGCAAGCTATCTTTCGGCTCCCGCTTGGATTGACCGCCACACCGAGGGCTTGCGCGGTCCGCAGTTGAAAATGACTCATCTCCATATGAACGGTCTTGTAAAGCCCACAACGGATATGATTAATTTTCTCCTTGCAAACGATAAGCATTTTCACCCAAATTCAAAATGGGCAGATAAAACAGTCAATGTTGACGAAATTTTTTCTTCGGAGCTTATGGCAGGTTTCCCGGGATTAAAGGATAATCATGTGTCTACAATTCCGATTTTCCTTTCCTCAATGGTTGACCAAAATATCACTCCCCCTTATCTCGATATTACAGAGAGCTACGGCGTTCCTGCCGATGTTTGTCCGCTTCCGTCTGCCGAGGCAGGTGTTGCGATTAACGACGATTATCCTATCGTCGGCAAGTGCTCCGTTACCTGCAATATGCCGTGCGACGGCTCGGTTATGAACTCCGCTTATATCGACAGACGATTTGATATTCCCACCCATGTTATCAATGTTCCTCTTCGTTATAATGAGGAGGAGGCACAGGAATACGCCGTTGAAGAGGTTAAGGAGTGCATCAAATTCATCGAGCGCGAAATGAATACCAAGTTCAATTGGGACGCATTCTTCGCCGCAATGAAAAATTACAATAAACAGCTCGATTACGAAGTTCAAAAGTGGGATGTCAATAAAACCGATTATCCCCAAATGACAGGTGCAACTTTCTGGCTTTACCGCTTGTTCTATTTCCACATTTCGGGCGGTATGGATAAGCGATTTCTTAAAATTGATAAAAAGGTAAACCGCATTATGCTTAAAGCGTATGAGAAGAAAACTCCTTGTTCAAAGGAAATGCGCCACAGAGCAATTGTTTGGTCTTGTCCTGCAAACTATTATACAAGCCTTGCAAACTGGCTTGAAAATTGCTGGGGCATCAATGTTGTAATGGATATGGAAACAATGATTTCCTATATTAAATACGATACCGAGGATAAAGAGGCGGCTCTTGCTACCTATGCCAAAACCCTACAGCGCACAACAATGCGTAAGCATACTAAGGGCGGCTATCAAAATGTTGTTGATGAGCTTTGGCGCATCGTCGAGGAATATAATGCCGACACCGTTATTATGTATGAGCAGATTTCCTGCAAAGGTATGGATGGTCTCAACGGTATTTTTGACGATCAGGCAAGAGAGCGCGGCATCAATTTCATTTGGGTTCCGCAGGACCTTATGGACCCGCGCACAATTTCACGCCGCGATATGCGTGAGCATATCAACAAGTATATGACCACCGTTCTCCAAGAGGAGCCGGTTGACCCAACTCTTGTTGATTTTGACGATACCCTCGCGTGGTAATCATATTTTATTTTCAATTTTTCCGAAAGGTTATGGTGAATATTATGAAATATTTCGGCGGTTGTGATGTTGGCTCAACATATACAAAATGCGTTATTTTAGATGAAAACGGCAAAATTGTTGCCGAAGTAACAAACAGAAGTAAAATCAATCCTGTTCAGTCGGCTGAAATCGCACTTAATGACGCTTGCAACCAAGTCGAGGGCTTGACTCCCGAAAAACTTACTTATCTTATCGGCACCGGCTACGGCAGAAACAAAGTTCCTTTTGCAGATGAAAATATCAGCGAAATCAGCTGCCATGCCATGGGCGTTCATGTTACAAATCCAAGCGTTAAAGCTATTATCGACATCGGCGGTCAGGATGTTAAGGGCATCGCCATTGACACAGACGGCACAGTTAAAAACTTCGCTATGAATGATAAGTGCGCAGCAGGTACAGGCAGATTCTTTGAGGCTATGGCTCATGCGTTTGAAATGTCACTTCCGGAGTTTTCAAAGCTGTCACTTAAAGCAAAAAATACAATTCCGATTACCGCTCAGTGTACCGTTTTCGCAGAGTCCGAGGTTATCTCGCTTGTCGGCGAGGGCAAACCTATGGATGAAATTGCCGCAGGCATCGAGCTTGCCGTTGCAAAGCGTTGCTTTGTTATGGCTAAAAAAGCAGGCGCTACCGACAGCATTACTCTTACGGGCGGCTGTGCAAAGAATGACGGCTTGAAGCAGGCTATTGAAAAGGTTTTGAAAATCAAGGTTGTTGACCTTGCAATCGACCCACAGCTTATGGGTGCTCTCGGCGCCGCAGAATATGCAAGACAAAAAGGCCTTGCAAAAGCTTATTAATAAAGAGGTGCAATATGAAATTTTTTAAAATTTTAGGCAAACTTTTTGCCGCGTTTCTCGCTCTTTTCGGCGCAACCTTTGCGATTTATTGGTTCAATCTCGATATGAAACTTATCCGCAAGTTTTACGATGCCGTTCAGCCGCATTACGACAATCTCGAAAAGGACAGAAAACTTTAATGAATTTTTTTGATTCTCTGATTTCGGATGTCAACGATATTTTGGCACCCCTTCAAAAGCAAGAATATCCTTTGTCGGATTTGTGGCAGGATATTGGCAAAAACGAGCTTATTTTGCACCGCGACTGTGCGTTTGAGCTTGAGGGTGTCGGCTTTAATCTTGTGAGCGACAAACCGCTCAACGGTGATAAAATCATTGTTGTCGGCAAGGACTTGGGCGAAATCGCCGCAGATACAAAATTTGCCCGCATTTCGTTTATTCAAACCGATGATGTCGGCGACGACCAAAAGGCGTATAACCTTATTCGCAAAATCGAGTATGCAAAATATCATTATTTCCCCAAGGGATATATGATTCGCACCTCGTCCGGCACACATATAGAGAATATACGCGTTTCAAAGTCCGCGCTGTCGCAGGGACTTAATTTTCAAAAGGCAGGCTCCGTTCTCGCCGAAAAATATAAGGAAAACGATGCGGTCAAGGCTGTTCAAATCGTTTATATCACCGATAAATCGGTGGATTTTAAACAGCTTGAAAAGCTCGCGGCAAAGAATTACGATATCACCGAAACGCTCAACCATATTATGCAAAATATCAAATTTGATTGCGCCGCCTGTAACCTCAAACCTATTTGCGATGAGGTTGAGGGTATGCGCGAATTGCATTTTAAACATTCCGGTATGAAATAATTATATTTACTCAAAAGCAGTGCAAATTCGAGTATTTTGCACTGCTTTTTTGCACTTATTTTTTCCAATATTCAAAAAGCCCTTGAAAACCTACCGAAATGGTGGTATATTATATTCATAAAGTTTTTCAAAAGGATTGATAAAATGAAAATTTCAACAAAAGGGCGTTATGCGTTAAGAATGATGCTTGACCTTGCCGAAAACCAACATGACGGCTATGTTTCGCTAAAGGATATTGCGGCTCGTCAGGAAATTTCAAAAAAATATCTCGAGCAAATCGTTGCAATGCTCAATAAGCCGGATATTCTCAAAACAAACCGTGGCTATCAGGGCGGCTATCGCCTTGCAAAATCACCGGATAAATATACTGTCGGCGATGTTCTTCGTATTACCGAGGGAGGTCTTGCGCCCGTTGCCTGCCTTGACCAAAATCCGATGCAGTGCGACAGAGCCGATTCCTGTGCAACCTTGCCCGTTTGGCAGGGCTTAAATAAGGTCATTAATGAATATCTCGACAGCATCACACTTCAGGACATTATCGACAGGCAAACAGAAATGTATTCTTATGAATATATAATCTGATTTCGAGAGTGAAGTTGTGCTTTGCGTACAAATGTTTCACTCACTCAGCTGAGTCAATTCGCTCAGCCGGCGGCAGGGCAACCTGCCTTTTTCATTATTGCCCATTTTTTCTCGGGTTGAAAGGGTTATGCTATTATGATTGATTCAAAAAGAATTTTGCAAAATTTTAAAGAGCTTGTGTCGCTCGACAGTCCGTCGCTTGATGAAAGACTTGTTTGCGAATATATAAAAAAATATCTTAAAAATCTCGGTATTGATGCCGTTGAGGATAACGCAGGTGAAAAAATCGGCGGCACAACAGGCAATCTTTATGCTTATTTGGACGGCACAATAGACGGCGAGAGTGTTCTTTTCGCCGCTCATATGGACACGGTCGAGCCATCAAAGGGCAAAACGGCTGTTGTTCATTCTGACGGAACAATTACCTCCGATGGCACAACTGTTCTCGGCTCCGACGATTTGGCAGGCATTGTAGCAATCTTGGAGGCACTCACCTGCATTGTCGAAAATAATATACCGCATCCGCCGATAGAAATTATTTTCTCGGTCTGCGAGGAAAAATACTGCTGGGGTATGAATGCTTTTGATTTCGGAAAAATCAAATCAAAACAGGCTTATGTTTTCGATTTAGACGGCGAAATCGGCTCTGCCGCAAACTCCGCGCCGACAATTCTTTCATATACGGCAAAATTTATCGGCAAATCGGCACACGCAGGCTTTGCCTCGCACCTCGGCATACATGCCGTCAAGGCTGCCGCTCTTGCCGTCACCGAAATTCCGTGCGGCGCAATCGATGAAGGCGTTACTGCCAATGTCGGCATTATAAACGGCGGCACGGCAACAAATATTGTGCCCGATTTGTGCACCGTGACAGGTGAAATTCGCAGTTTCTGCGACAAAACTGCCGATGTCAAATTCGACGAGGTTAAAACAATTTGCCAAAATGCCGCGTCAAAGCTCGGCGCAATCGTCGAATTTGAGACAAACAGATGCGTTGTTGCGTTTGATGTTGAGGAAAATGCACCCGTTTGTCAAAAGTTTGCGTCTGCCTGCAAATCACTTTCACTTAACTGTGAGCTTGTGTCAACCTTCGGCGGAAGCGACAACAATGTTTTGTTTGGTCATTCGATAAGAGGTCTTGTCGTTTCAACCGGCATGCATAATTGCCACAGCGTTAATGAGTACACAACAACAAAAATGCTCACCGATGCCGCAAGTCTTGCGCTTGAACTGATGAAATAAGGAATTTTGCTTATGAAAAATCCACTTCACTATCAGCTTTCCGATTATGATTGCGGACCGACTTCAGTTTTAAACGCCGTTGCCTATTTGTTCGAGCGTGAGGATATTCCCCCGGAAATATTGCGCAATGTTATGCTTTATTGCCTTGACTGCCATTCGTTTGACGGCGCACCCGGTAAGCTCGGCACTTCAACTTCGGCTATGATGTTTTTGTCGAATTGGCTTGATAATTTCGGCAGAGTCGGCATTATGCCCATTTCCTCATCATATCTTGCAGGCGATAGGGTTTATCTCGGCTCCGCAAGCAGTATCAACGATGCGCTCAAACGCGGCGGTGTTGCCGTTGTGCGCCTTTTTTATGATGAGTGGCACTATGTTTTGTTTACAGGTATTGATGATAAAAATATCTATCTTTTCGACCCGTATTACCGCACTGAATCGTTTAATGAGAGCGATATTAAAATAGTTCTCGACAAGCCGTTTGAATACAACAGAATTGTCCCGATTGAATATTTCAATTCGCTCGATGAAAAACTCTATTCGCTTGCGTCGCCCGATTTGCGCGAGGCTGTTATAATTTTTAATCAAAAAACAAAAATTACACAGGAAGATACTGTTGAATATTTCATATAAATATGCCATAATGTAATAAACAAGCTATCCACCACATTTATCCCAAAGGGGCTGATTCTTATGCGTAATCACGAAGTTGTTACCGCACATCGCCTTTTAGACGAAAAGGGCGCTTTGATTGAGCCGGGCTGGAGCAGGAGCCTTGTTCAAATTTATGACAGAAACGATATTAAAAAACGCAAAACACGCATCAAAGAATGGGATTATTACTATGTAATGTCGCATTCAAACAAAATTGCGCTTTGCCTTACGATTTCCGATTTGAGTTATCTCGGCATGGCGAGCGTTTCAATCGTCAATCTTGAAAATGCCACCGAGCATACGGATTCGATTATCGTGCCGTTCACCATGGGCAAAACAAATCTTCCGCCAACCTCCGCAGTCGGTGATGTCAAATTCAAAAACAAAAAGCTTGCAATGGAGTTTTTGAATAAGGGCGATTACAGAGTTTTGCGCGTCGATTATCCCGAATTTGACGGCGGCAAGGGCTTGCGTGCAAATGTCAAACTAACCGACGAGCCGCAGGATTCCATGGTTATTGCCACTCCGTGGGCAGAGGATAAAAAAGCGTTTTATTACAATCAAAAAATCGACTGCCTGCGTGCTTCGGGTAAAATTGAATATGACGGTCAGCTGATTGCTCTCGACAGGGAACTTGATTTTGCAGGACTTGATTGGGGCAGGGGAGTTTGGACATATGACAATGTTTGGTATTGGGGTTCCGGCTCCGGTCAGATTGACGGCGTGCCGTTCGGATTTAATATCGGCTACGGTTTCGGCGATACCTCCGCCGCAAGCGAAAATGTCATTTTTTATGACGGCGTCGCCCATAAATTCGATGATATAGTTTTCAATATCAGCGACAATTTTACCGACCCGTGGACATTTAAATCGTCCGACGGCAGGTTTGATATGGATTTTGTCCCGATTATAGACAGAAATGCCCTTGTCGATGCAAAAATCATTGTCACCGATCAGCATCAGGTTTTCGGCAAAATGAGCGGGACCGCAGTGCTCGACGACGGCAGAAAAATTCAGCTTAAGGATTTTCTTTGCTTTGCCGAAAAAGTACACAATAAATATTAATTCACCATCACCGCTCCGCCGTTTATTCGGTTGTGCGGTGATTTTTTTCATAAAGTTAACATTATTGTTACTTGACTTTTACTTTATTTTATAAGATACTATATCTGTGAAAGTTTGGACTATATTTATTTAAAGAGGTAGTATATGGGAATAAGTAACATAATTAATTTAATCGGCGGACTCGGTCTGTTCCTTTTTGGAATGCGCCATATGAGCGACGGATTGAATCAGGTTGCCGGTAATAAAATGAAAGTTCTCCTCGAAAAGCTCACACGAAACAGATTTAAGGGCTTTTTGCTCGGTGTGCTTGTCACTGCGGTTATTCAGTCATCATCCGCCACAACCGTAATGCTTATGGGCTTTTTGAATGCAGGCATTATGGATTTGGCACAGGCGACGGGCGTTATCATCGGAGCCAATATTGGCACAACCGTTACCGCAATACTTATTGCCATTGATGTTTCGGCAATTGCTCCGATATGTATTATCATCGGCGTTATAATGTCGATGTTTTGCAAAAAACAAACGCAAAAATATATCGGCCAGATTATTCTCGGATTCGGTATTCTTTTCTTCGGATTAAAATATATGAGCGGCGACTCCGCAATGGGTGCGCTTAAGGACAGCGAAGCTTTTCAAAGCTTTATCACAAGCGCAAACAATCCGTTTTTGGGTCTTGTTATCGGCATTATTATGTGCTCGGTTCTTCAATCGTCAAGCGCCGCAATCGGCGTTTTGCAGGTGCTCGCACTTCAAGGCTTGATGCCGCTTAATTTCGCTATTTATCTTATTATCGGCGTCAATGTCGGCTCGGCTACACCGCTGTTTTTGTCGTCAATCGGCGCAAAAACAAACGCCAAGCGTGCTGCGTGGATTTATTTCATCTTCGACTTTGTCGGAATGCTCATTTTCACCCCGGTTGCACTCCTTATTCCGCAATATACACAGTGGATTACCACTCTTTCCGACAACGGCTCAGTTCAGGTTGCAACGGCTCATATTATATTCAAAATAGTCACCGCCGTGTTCTTGCTTCCGTTCGTTCCGGTTATTGTTAAAATTTCCGAAAAAATCGTTAAAACAAAAGAGCACGAGTCTACGCACCGCTTTACTTATATTGATAAAAAAGTTATCGATAATTCGTTTATCTCCGTTCTCCAAATCGGCAGAGAGGTTGAGCGTATGGCAAAGCTTGTGCGCGAAAACTTTGTTATCGCAAGCGAGGGCTTTTTGCACAGCGATACCTCAAACGAGCGCACGATTAAGGACAATGAGGAGCTTATTAATTGGCTCAATCATAATATAACCGACTTTATGGTTACAGTCACCTCTCAGGAGTTGCGCGGCGATGTTTCCGAGTATATCGGTAAATTGTTCCATGTCATTTCCGACCTCGAGAGAATCGGCGACCATGCCGTTAATATACTTGAGCGCACCGAATACGCACTCGAAAATCAGCTTGGCTTTACAGAGCAGGGCCTCAAGGAGTTTGATAAAATCTATCAAACCGACCTCGAACTTTTCGACCGTGCAATCGGCGCATTTGTAAACAAAAAGCTCCCCGATGAGGAGGAACACCAGCTCCATTTTCTCGAAGATGAAATCGACGCACTTACGCTCCAAGCGCAGGACAATCATGTTGAGCGTTTGCGCCAAAAGAAGTGCCATACCGCATCCGGCGTTATCTATACAAAGCTCCTTCAGGATCTTGAGCGTGTCGGAGACCATTCATACAATATCGCTTGGGCAGCAAGAAAGGACAAGGATTTAATCAGACAGATTTAACGAGGCATTGCTATGAAAGACAGACGAAATACTGTTGACAAGTTAAAAACATTGCTTTTCGGCAAGGATTTGCGCATCACCAAAGGTGATGCGTATCCTTCTGTGTATGATTATGATTTTTCGTCATATTATCCGCAGGAGGAGTATATTAAACTTCAGCGCGTGCCGAGCGATAATGTCTATGATATTCGCGATTTCGGAGCGGACTGCAATTCAGATGATAATGCCGATGCAATTAACTCTGCCGTTAAAGCTGCTAACGAGACGGGCGGAACTGTACTTGTCAGCGGCGGCGATTATGTCACAACAACTGTCTTTCTGCTTTCAAATGTAACTCTTTTTATCGAATACGGCAGCTCTCTTTCGTCAAACAAAAGCGGCGTCGGATATAATCACCTCGGCATTTTGCATTGCGACGGCGGCGAGAATATCACCCTCACCGGCGGCGGCAAAGTCAAGGGCAACGGCGAATATTTCGGGAGAAAGCCTTTGCTTGACGCTAATATGACGGAGCACCCCGATTGTATTGATGTCATTCAAATGCGCCGCGATTACAGGGCGCAAATCCGCTTTGCACATGAGAGCAAATACGGCGGACCCATTTATTTTAAAAATTGCCGCAATATCACGGTCAACAATTTTATAATCGAAAATGCCGCTCATTGGTCATTCAGAATTGAAAATTGCGACACCGTCAATATTTCGGATTTTATTATTAATAATAACCGCAATGTAGCCAACTCCGATGGGCTTGATATTGCCGGCACTTCGAATTTGACGGCGGTGCATTGCTTTATTTCGACTGCCGATGACGGAATTTGTATTAAAAACGCCGTCTGGCTCGGCAATCACGGCGCGATGGAAAATATACATATTATGAATTGCGAGGTTATTTCGCGCGCCAACGCTTTCAAAATCGGGACGGAAACAACATTTGATATTCGCAATGTTCTTGTCGAGGATTGCTCGTTTTTGATGACGGATGTTTATCCCGGTACAGTCAGCGGAATTGCAATTGAATCTGCCGACGGCTCGTCAGTAAGCGATGTCACGGTGCGCAATGTTACGATGAACAGGGTAACCTGTCCGGTGTTTATTCGCCTTTGCAATCGCAACAGAGCGGCAGTGGTCACTTCCGAAAGTGCAAACGCCGTCGAATTTGGGCAAAAAAAGAAAAAAGG
>ERZ1035032.874-NODE-874-length-21102-cov-24.036965_pt1 | contig 21102 bp, 19 predicted proteins | sample MGYA00520693_ERZ1035032 | MGnify/ENA primary metagenome ERZ1035032 (study PRJEB33766, sample SAMN09781740) | gut metagenome | biome: gut microbiome | host: Homo sapiens | place: Madagascar | study: EMG produced TPA metagenomics assembly of the PRJNA485056 data... | reverse complement strand
ACAGGGATTTTATACCCTTTTTGGAGATTGGTTGAGCGATGTTTAGGCTACATGGTTCAATTTGGGGATTCATGGTACAGTTATCAGTTCAGATACTGTTCCGTGAATAATTCAGGTATAGTGCAGATAATAGACAAATTTGAAATATTTCTTAATAAAAAGGAAATATTATCTATACAAAATGACGGATATTTGATAGACAAAATGGCGAAAAATGTTATAATGAATAAAGATTGTACTTTATGGAGGAACGATGCAAGTGAGAAAAAACAGAAAGGTGTTTCAGGCACTGACACTGATCCTGCAGTTTGGATTGAATATGATCGTTCCGATCGTGATGTGCACTCTCTTTGGTACATGGATCGGCAGAAAATATGATATGCTCTGGATCGTGATCCCATTGTTTATCATGGGTGCTCTGGCCGGATTTACCAATATTTTTAAAATGGCAAAAAAGATTTACGGACAGGACGGTGGCAGAAATAATGTTACGAAGAATCAATGATGCATTGCCGGGACTTGTTTTGGGAATTATTGTGTATGGAGTGATCGTGGAATTAGCAGGTGTTTGGTTCGTCACCGACAAAGCCGGGTACACCACGGGACTTCTGATCGGTATCGGTTTAGCGTGCGGTATGGCAGTCAACATCGCAACTGTATTAAGAGATGCGGTGGAGTTGTATGGAGAGGACAATGCAAAGAAGAAGATCATTGTAAAATCACTGCTCCGCTATGCTGTTGTTGTGATCGTTTTCTTTATTATGATGGAATGGAATCTCGGAAATCTGATCACTGCGTTTATCGGGGTATTGGGACTTAAGGTATCTGCGTACTTACAGCCCTTTACACATAGAGTAATACAAAAACTGCAAGGAAGAGGTGATGTATCTTCAGACAGTGAAGATAACAATTTCATATGAGGGAGGTGAGAGAGTGAATCATGCAATTCTGATGTCATCCGGAGCCGAAAATATCGACTTTATGATACATGGTATCGTTCAGTACGAGATATTCGGACATAAAGTCTGGATCACAACATCGCATGTCTGCATATTGATCGTTATGCTGCTTATGATGGCACTTGCCATTGCAGGAAACCGTGCGATCAAACATGCAAAGGAGATCCCGGAGGGATTTCAGAATGTTATCGAGCTGATGGTTGAGATGCTTGATAACATGGTAAGCGGCACCATGGGAAAGGTGGCAGCACCGAAGTTTGTCAACTATATCAGTACCATTTTTATCTTTATTCTTATGAGTAATATCTCAGGTCTGTTTGGATTAAGACCACCAACGGCTGACTATGGTACGACACTGGCACTTGGTCTTATTACATTCTTCCTGATCCATATCACGCAGTTTAAGAATCTGCCGATCAAGCAGATCTGGACAGATATGTGTTCCCCATTGCCACCATGGCTGCCAATCTGGTTTCCAATCAATGTGATCAGTGAGATCGCAGTGCCGATTTCATTGTCGCTTCGTCTTTTTGCGAACGTATTGTCAGGAACCGTTATGATGGCATTAGTTTATGGACTGCTGAGCAAAATAGCAATCATCTGGCCGGCAGCACTCCATGTATACTTTGACTTGTTCTCAGGGGCAATTCAGACGTATGTATTCTGTATGTTGACAATGACATACATTGGTCAGAACTACGAACAAGAATAATATTATTAGGAGTAAAATCCTCTCCTCACCATGGGGTTCGGATTTTGCTTCGCAAAACAAGGAGGATTAATATGAATATCACAGGACACGATTTAATTATGGCATGTTCAGCTATCGGTGCAGGTCTGGCAGTTATTGCCGGTATCGGACCTGGTATTGGACAGGGTATCGCAGCAGGACATGGTGCAGCAGCAGTTGGACGTAATCCGGGTGCAAAGGGAGACATTATGTCAACCATGCTTTTAGGACAGGCAGTTGCAGAGACAACAGGTCTTTACGGACTTTTGATTGCGATGCTTTTACTGTTCGTACAGCCTTTGGGTTAATGAATGGCGCTCCATTTTTGGAATAAAAAATTTGGAAAGGAGGCCGAACCTTGGAGGAAATGACAAGACTTTTTGGACTGGATTTTCAGTTACTGCATGATGTGGTTTTAATGGCGTTAGCAGTATTTTTCTTATTTTTATTCATGTCCAAGATGCTGTTTGAACCGGCACGCAAGCTGCTGAATGACAGAAAGAACCGTATCGCAGCCGATATTAAGACGGCAGAGACGGATAAACAGGATGCAGCAGCACTCAAAGCAGAATATGATGCAAAGTTAAAAGATGTCGATAAAGAGGCAGAGCAGATCTTAAGCGAGGCACGCAAGACGGCGCAGAAGAATGCAGCACGTATTGAGAGTGACGCCAAAGAAGAAGCAGCGCGCATCATAAAGAGAGCTAACGAAGAAGCAGAGCTTTCTAAGAAACGTGCAATGGATGAAGTAAAACAGGAAATGATCACAGTTGCATCCATGATGGCGGCAAAAGTTGTTGCAGCAAATATCGATGCGACCGTGCAGGATACGCTGGTAGAAGAAACATTGAAAGAAATGGGTGATTCGACATGGCAAAGCTAGTATCAAAAACATACGGTGATGCATTGTTTGAAGTTGCGCTAGAGAGCGGAAGAATGGATGAATTCCGGGATGAAGCGGTTGCAGTAAAAATTGCTTTAAAAGAAAATCCTGAGCTCTTCAAATTAATGAGTCATCCAAAAATCGTTAAAGAAGAAAAAGTAAAGATCATAGAAGACATATTTGCAGAAAAGATTTCCGCGGAGTTTGTTGGACTGCTCCGCCTGATTGTAGAAAAAGGTCATTTCGCAAAAGTGGATACGGTGCTGGATTATTTCATTGACTGTGTCAAGGAGTATAAGAACATCGGAACCGCTTATGTGACATCGGCAATGGAATTATCCGAAGCGCAGAAAGCAGCAGTGGAGAAACGATTGTTAGAGACTACAAAGTATGTGAAATTTGAGATGCATTATGCAGTGGATTCCGCACTGATAGGCGGAATGGTGATTCGCATTGGCGACAGAGTCGTTGATTCCAGTGTCCGGACCAAATTAAATGATCTGACACGCGAATTATCAAAAATACAGTTGAAAGCAGGTGAATGCGCTTCATGAATTTAAGACCAGAAGAAATAAGTTCCGTAATTAAAGAACAGATCAAAAGGTATGCAGCGCAGTTAGAAGTAGCTGACGTTGGTACCGTTATTCAGGTAGCAGATGGTATCGCACGTATTCACGGTCTTGACAACGCAATGCAGGGTGAGCTTCTGGAATTTCCGGGAGAAGTATACGGAATGGTATTAAACCTTGAGGAAGATAATGTTGGTGCTGTACTTTTAGGTGCACAGCGCAATGTCAATGAAGGTGATACCGTAAAGACCACCGGACGAGTCGTAGAGGTTCCGGTTGGTGACGCCATGTTAGGACGTGTTGTCAATGCGTTAGGACAGCCGATCGACGGCAAAGGACCGATCGAGACGGACAAATATCGTCAGATCGAGCGTGTCGCATCGGGTGTTATTTCGAGAAAATCCGTAGATACACCGTTACAGACCGGTATCAAGGCGATCGATTCCATGGTGCCGATCGGACGTGGACAGCGTGAGCTGATTATCGGTGACAGACAGACCGGTAAGACAGCGATCGCGATCGATACGATCATTAACCAGAAGGGACAGGGCGTAAAATGTATTTACGTTGCCATCGGACAGAAGGCGTCCACTGTTGCCGCTCTGGTGAAAACATTAGAAGAATTTGGAGCAATGTCTTATACGACAGTGGTTGCTTCTACTGCCAGTGAGCTTGCACCATTACAGTATATTGCACCGTATGCAGGATGTGCGATCGGTGAGGAATGGATGGAGAATGGTGAGGATGTTCTCGTTGTTTACGATGATTTAAGTAAGCATGCGGCCGCATACCGTACACTCTCCTTACTCTTAAAACGTCCACCAGGACGTGAGGCTTATCCGGGAGATGTATTCTATCTTCACTCAAGACTCTTAGAGCGTGCAGCAAGACTTTCCGATAAACTTGGCGGAGGTTCCCTGACTGCATTGCCGATCATCGAGACACAGGCGGGTGACGTTTCAGCGTATATTCCGACGAACGTTATTTCCATTACCGATGGTCAGATCTATCTTGAGACAGAGATGTTTAACTCCGGTTTCCGTCCGGCAATCAATGCTGGTCTTTCGGTATCCCGTGTAGGTGGTTCCGCACAGATCAAGGCTATGAAGAAGATTGCAGCACCGATCCGTGTCGAGCTGGCACAGTACAGAGAGCTTGCAGCATTTGCACAGTTTGGTTCTGAACTCGATGCCGACACGACAGAGAAGTTAGCACAGGGTGCCAGAATCCGTGAGATGTTAAAACAGCCGCAGTATCAGCCGATGCCGGTTGAAAAACAGGTCATCATCATCTATGCTGCAACCAGAAAATACCTTCTGGATATTCCGGTAGAACAGGTTTTACCGTTTGAAAAAGCACTGTTTGAGTATGTGGATACCAAATATCCGGATGTACCGGAAGCAATCCGCACAGAGAAAGTCATCAGTGATGAGACCGAGGCAAAACTCGTCAAAGCAATCGAAGAATGTAAGGCAGATTTCTTGAAATAAGCGTAACAAGCAGGACTTCGCCAAAAAAAGGAGGAAGTTGTTATGGCCTCAATGAGGGACATTAAACGAAGAAAAAGCAGCATACAGAGTACGCAGCAGATCACAAAAGCCATGAAGCTTGTTTCAACCGTAAAACTGCAGAAAGCAAAAAGCAGGGCAGAACAGACGAATCCATATTCGAACTATATGTACCAGACCGTTACTTCCATGCTTGCAAGATCAGGCGGAATCGATCATCCATATCTGAAGAAAGGTACTTCCACAAAGAAAGCGATCGTTGTGATCACATCCAACCGTGGACTTGCCGGTGGATACAATTCCAATTTGATCAAGCTGGTTACGGGAAGTGACTTTTCCAAAGATGATGTAGAGATCTATGCTATCGGTGGAAAGGGACGCGAGGTATTAGAACGCCGCGGCTATCATATCAAAGAAGATGACTCCTATATCATTGAGTCCCCGTCTTATGACGATGCGGCAGAACTCTGCAAGAAGGTGCTTGCGGATTATACCAACGGCACGATCGGCGAGATTTATCTTGTGTATACACATTTTAAAAATACAGTCGTACACGAACCGAAGCTGATGAAGCTGTTACCCATCGAGTTTGATGAAGAAGAACTTGGTGTAGCAGCAGAGGCAAACGTTCTGATGAATTATGAGCCGAATGAGACAGAAGCACTTGATATGATCATTCCAAAATACGTTACAAGCCTGTTTTACGGGGCACTTGTGGAGGCAGTTGCCAGTGAAAACGGTGCCAGAATGCAGGCAATGGATTCTGCAACGAGCAATGCAGAGGATATGATCAGTGATCTGACGCTCAAATACAACCGGGCACGTCAGGGCTCGATTACACAGGAATTAACAGAGATCATTGCCGGTGCGTCGGCAATCTCTGGATAGCAGATTTTTATATCAGGAAATATTGCCGGCTGTGTTCAGGCAGATACAGTGGAAAAATATTTCGCAGGAATCTGCATAAAAATATGATTACAAGGAGAAAGAAGCGATGGCAAATAATATCGGTAAGATTACCCAGATTATCGGTGCCGTTCTGGATATTAAATTCACAGAGGGCAATCTGCCGGAGATCAACGATGCGATCCGTATCCTGTTAAAAGGTGAACAGTCGGGAAAAGAATTGACCGTTGAGGTTTCCCAGCATCTGGGCGATGATACAGTCAGATGTATCGCAATGGGATCGACCGATGGACTAGTCCGTGGAATGGATGCAGTTGCAGCCGGCGGACCGATTAGCGTGCCGGTAGGTGAGAATACGTTAGGCAGAATGTTTAATGTATTAGGAGATCCAATCGATGAGATCGATCCTCCGACCGGTGTGGAAAAATGGCCGATCCACAGACCTGCTCCGGCATTTGAGGAACAGGCAACATCCCAGGAGATGTTAGAGACAGGTATCAAGGTCGTAGATCTTCTCTGCCCTTACCAGAAAGGTGGTAAGATCGGATTGTTCGGTGGTGCCGGTGTAGGTAAAACCGTTTTAATCCAGGAGCTGATCCACAATATCGCAACCGAGCACGGTGGATATTCCGTATTTACCGGCGTTGGTGAGCGTACCCGTGAGGGAAATGACCTTTACTATGAAATGAAAGAATCAGGAGTTATCGATAAGACCACCATGGTGTTCGGACAGATGAACGAGCCGCCGGGAGCACGTATGCGTGTTGCATTAACAGGTCTTACGATGGCAGAGTACTTCCGTGATAAAGGCGGTAAGGATGTATTGCTTTTCATTGACAATATTTTCCGTTTTACACAGGCAGGATCTGAGGTATCCGCGCTGTTAGGACGTATGCCTTCCGCTGTAGGTTACCAGCCGACATTACAGACAGAGATGGGTGCTCTTCAGGAGCGTATCACATCTACGAAGAACGGTTCTATCACTTCCGTTCAGGCAGTTTATGTGCCTGCCGATGACTTAACTGACCCTGCTCCGGCAACTACATTTGCACATCTGGATGCAACAACCGTACTTGAGCGTTCTATTGCAGAGCTTGGTATTTATCCGGCAGTAGATCCGCTTGGTTCTACTTCCCGTATCTTAGACCCGCGTATCGTTGGTCAGGAACATTTTGAGGTAGCCCGCGGTGTGCAGGAGATTTTACAGAAATACAAAGAATTACAGGATATCATTGCAATCCTTGGTATGGACGAGCTTTCCGAGGATGATAAACTGGTCGTAAGCCGTGCAAGAAAGGTACAGAGATTCTTATCCCAGCCGTTCTTCGTTGCAACACAGTTTACCGGGCTGGATGGAAAATATGTTCCAATCGCAGAGACGATCCGTGGATTTAAAGAGATTCTTGAAGGAAAACATGATGATGTACCGGAGAGTTATTTCTTAAATGCAGGTACGATCGATGATGTCCGTGCAAAGATGCAGTAGATTTAAGGGGATAGTATATGGCAGACGAAAACAGAATTTTTCAGGTAGAGATCATTACGCCGGATCGTGTTTTTTATACAGGTGAGGGCGATATGATCGAGTTTACCACTGCCTCAGGTGAGATCGGTGTATATAAAAAGCACATTCCGCTCACGACTGTGTTAGCACCTGGTATTGTAAAGATTCATAAAACAGGTGAAGATGACGTGATCGCAGCGGTACATTCCGGCTTTGCGGAAATCCTGCCGGATAAGGTAACACTTCTCGCAGAGATTGCAGAGTGGCCGAATGAGATCGACAAGAACCGTGCTGAAGCTGCGCGTCAGCGTGCCGAGGAACGGCTTGCCCACCGGACAGAGGCAATCGATGTCAAACGTGCTGAATTTGCACTTCGCAAAGCATTGGTGCGTATTGATATTGCAAAATAAGATTTACTTGACAGAAATAAAATTTACTGGTTATAATATAGCTCAAAACCATTTTATGGAGTGGACTTTTCTTGAGTGATGAACTCTATTTTTCGCCACACAGCTGCAATGATTTGCAACTGTGTGGCGTTTTTTTGTTGTCAGATTGCACATAAGCAGTCCCGGTTTTGTGGAATCTGCCAATTAAGAAGTCTGAAACCACGATGTGTCCTCATGTCATGAAACGAAAGGAATGAAAAATGAACCAGAATTTTATGAAAGAGAAACCGGTCATGCCGCTTGTGATCTCCATGGCATTGCCAATGACATTTTCCATGTTAGTCAACGCGCTCTACAATATCATTGACAGTTATTTTGTGGCGCGCATCAGTGAAGATGCGATGACGGCACTATCTTTGGTGTTCCCATTGCAGAATCTGGTCAATGCAGTTGTTATCGGATTTGCAATCGGAATCAATGCGACAATCGCATATTTTCTTGGAGCACAAAAGCAGAACACGGCGGATAAAGCAGCGTCGCTGGGAACACTTTTTAATATGATCCACGGACTGATCTTAGCGGTAGTCTGTATTGCAGCCACAGCACCTTTTCTTGCAATGTTTACAGATAAAAGGTCGATCATAGACATGGGCGCGGCATATGCGCAGATCGTATTTCTTTTTGCAGTACCCAATGCGGCAGGTCTTTGTTTTGAAAAGATTTTTCAGTCAGTGGGGCGCATGAAAACGTCCATGCTTTGTATGCTGATCGGCTGTGTGACCAATATTATCTTAGATCCTTTTATGATATTTGGAATTGGTTTCTTTTCTGAAATGGGGATCCGGGGAGCTGCTATCGCAACCGGGATCGGTCAGATGGCTTCTCTTGTCAGCTATCTGCTGTTTTATTTTTTTAAACCGATTCCGGTAAAAATAAGATGGAAAGATATAAAACCGGAAGCGGAACTTAGCAGGAAAATGTATTCGATCGGTGTCCCGGCAACATTGAGCATCGCGCTGCCGTCTGTACAGGTCTCTGCATTAAATGCGATTCTTGCGGTTTATTCTGCCAGCTATGTACTTGTACTTGGGGCTTATTTTAAATTACAGACATTTTTATATCTGACAGGAAATGGTGTCGTGCAGGGGATGCGTCCTCTGATCGGATATAACTACGGTGCGGGAGAGTCAAAGCGTGTCAGAGAAATTTTCCGGTCAGCGCTGGTATTGATCGCGGGGGTCATGGTAATCGGAACGATACTTTGTATGGCAGTGCCGCAGACGCTCATTGGATTGTTTACCAGTAATCCGGAGACGATACAATTTGGAAAAGAGGCGCTTCGTCTGATCAGCATTGGATTTATTGCGTCATCGGTCTCCGTCACGGTATCAGGTGCGTTGGAAGGACTGGGAAAGGGAAAAGAATCGTTGGTAATTTCTGTGCTCAGGTACATAGCAGTTATTTTACCATTGGCATTTATTTTGAGTAAAATATTGGGGGCTGCGGGCGTCTGGCATGCGTTCTGGATCACGGAAGTGGTCGTGGCAGGGATTTCCTATGTGATCTGTAAAAAAGAAATATTTCAGTAATAAAAACACCTGTAATTATATGTTGTTGGGCATGTAATTACAGGTGTTTTTGAAAATAGAATATGCGTGGAGTGTGTAGTCTGTTGTTTGAAATAATGAGTTTAATTTTCTTTTAGTGAATTGTAAAGATCTTCATCTGACCAGTCAGGGTGAGCCTGGCACAGTGAATATACTTTATCAATAAAAGCAGTATCCTTGTTAAGCAGTTTAGCACAGCTTTGTGCAGGAATATTTTCCTGGAACATGTTGTGGATGATGTGTAATTGCTCAAGACGTTTGCCCTCCGCTAAACCCATCGTTAAACCATCCTCATGCCCATCCTCATAGCTGTCCCTGCGTTCCATCTTAATATATTCATCCATATCAAATTCTTCCAATAACATACCAACGACCTCCGATCTGTGTTTGATAAGAAAATCCTTTAGGATACCGTTCCTGATACATTCCTGTACAGCGGCATCCGCTGCCTGTTCTAATGGAATACCGGTTCTGACCTTCGAAGAAATTCTGCCGATCAGAATGGAATATTCCTCTAAAGTCCGGCATCGTGCCATCAGTTCCTGATTGTGTCCGTAATTAATGTTGTAAACCCTCGCAGTGCACTCTAAGCAGGGGCGGGTGCCGATGGCGCTGAACGTATTTTGTGTAGCGGAGTCAGGGACATCAATATCAGAAACAGGAATATCAGTAGTGACGACTGGCTGTCTGGATGTAGCATCTGTTGTCAGGTGGTTTGATTCAGCACATATAAACGCATCTGAAAGATGCAGCTCTATGTAATCTTTATTATCTTCCAACGGTTCAACCCCATTATAAAAAATAACAAACTGGGGAAACGGCAGTGAAAGCAGTTTTTTCCCGTAAATGTTCAGGTTATTTTGTTTGATATAGCTTTCATACTGTTTGCCGAAATAGATCAGTCCGCGGATCGGCATGTTTGGGTTTAAGGTACTCTGGTGTTCATACAGATTTAATGTACCACGGACAATAAATGATACATCATTTTTATATCCGAGATAGATCACGTCATCGATCGTGTAAAAGATCAGTTCATCTGCATCGTCATAATCTATCTGATTCAGGGCATTGTATAACTCCAGCAAAACCGGTTTCTCATTAAAAATTCTGCGGAATAAGGCATCCCGGTACTTCTTCTGCACAAAAACATGTTTTGTGTGACTGCGTTTTCCTTTGTTTTTCCCCATGTAGTTTTCTCCTTTGATTATAAAAAATTTAAACGTTTTTCACAATAGTTTTCTGAAATAGCTGGCGAAATGCCGGAATGAAAAAGAGTGATATTCAGAAAATGATCTTATGGAAATAAAATCGAATTGCGATAGATGTAGTATAGCATGAAGATGCTATTATAGACAAGCAGAATATATAGAGAAAAAATCCCTGTAAGTATGCGATAATGGATATATGCTTACAGAGATTTTTATAGTGAAATCCATTTTTCTTTTAATGCATGGTAAAGATCTTCATCTGACCAGTCAGGGTGAGTCTGACATAGAGAATACACTTTGCTGATAAATGTAACGTCCTTGTCAAGCAACTTAGCACAGCTTTGTGCAGGAATATTTTCCTGGAACATGTTGTGGATGATGTGTAATTGCTCAAGACGTTTGCCCTCCGCTAAACCCATCGTTAAACCATCCTCATGCCCATCCTCATAGCTGTCCCTGCGTTCCATCTTAATATATTCATCCATATCAAATTCTTCCAATAACATACCAACGACCTCCGATCTGTGTTTGATAAGAAAATCCTGCAAAATACCGTCCCTGATACATTCCTGTACAGCGGTATCTGCTGCCTGTTCTAATGGAATGCCGGTTCTGACCTTCGAAGAGATTCTGCCAATCAGAATGGAATATTCCTCTAAAGTCCGGCATCGCGCCATCAGTTCCTGATTGTGCCCATAATTAATATTGTAAACCCGCGCAGTACATTCTAAGCAGGGGCGGGTGCTGATGGGGCTGGATGCAGCATCTGTTGCCAGGTGATTTGATCCGGCATATACAAACGCATCCGAAAGATGCAGTTCCATGTAATCTTTATCATTTTCCAACGGTTCAAATCCATTATAAAATATAACAAACTGCGGAAACGGCAGCGAAAGCATTTTTTTCCCATAAATGTTCAGGTTATGTTGTTTGATATAGCTTTCATACTGTTTGCCGAAATAGATCAATCCGCGGATCGGCATGTTGGGGTTTAAGGTACTCTGGTGTTCATACAGATTCAGTGTTCCGCGAACAATAAATGACACGTCATTTTTATATCCGAGATAGATTACATCGTCAATCGTATAGAAAATCAGTTCATCTGCATCATCGTAATCTGTCTGATTCAGGGCATTGTATAACTCCATCAAAACTGATTTCTCATTAAAAATCCTGCGGAACAAGGCATCCCGGTACTTCTTCTGCACAAAAACATGTTTTGTGTGACGGCGTTTTCTTTTGTTTTTCCCCATGTAGTTTTCTCCTTTGATTATAAAAAATTTAAGCGTTTTTCACAATAGTTTTCTGAAATAGGTGGCGAAATGCCGGAATGAAAAGAGTGGTATTCAGAAAATGATCTTATGGAAATAAAATCGAATTGCGATAAAAGTAGTATAACATAAAGATATTATTATACACAAGTAGAATAGAAAGAAAAGATCCCTGCAAGTATGGGATATTGATGTTACTGTTCACAGGCAGGCATTTTCTGAACTGAAAATGCCGTATGATACAGTGGTGGCAGCAGATTTTGCCGATTTGGAATGCGAAGCATCGGCAAAATCCGTTACTGGAACGAGGTACGAGTGAACAGTAACATATTGATAAAATGATATACTTACAGGAATTTTAATAAAGCTTTATTTTTCTTTTAATGCATTGTAAATATCTTCATCTGACCAGTCAGGGTGAGCATGGCACAGAGAATATATTTTATTGACAAAATCTGTGTTTTCATTAAGCAGGTCGGCGCAGTTTTCGGCAGGGATGCTTTTTTGAAACATGTTGTGGACGACGTGTAACTGCTCAAGACGTTTGCCTTCCGCTAAACCTTCCGCTAAACCCTCTGCTAAACCCATCGCTAATCCATCCTCATGTCCATCCTCATAGCTGTCCCTGCGTTCCATCTTAATATATTCATCCATATCAAATTCTTCCAATAACATACCAACGACCTCCGATCTGTGTTTGATAAGAAAATCCTGCAAAATACCGTCCCTGATACATTCCTGTACAGCGGTATCTGCTGCCTGTTCTAATGGAATACCGATTCTGACACTCGAAGAAATTCTGTTGATCAGGATAGAATATTCCTCTAAAGTCCGGCATCGCGCCATCAGTTCCTGATTGTGTCCATAATTAATGTTGTAAACCCGTGCAGTGCACTCTAAGCAGGGGCGGGTGCTGATGGGGCTGGACGTATTTTGCGCAGCGGAGTCAGGGACATCAATATCAGAAACAGGCATATCAGTAGTAACGACTGGCTGTCTGGGTGCAGCATTTGTTGTCAGGTGGTTTGATTCAGCACATATAAACGCATCTGAAAGATGCAGCTCTATGTAATCTTTATTATCTTCCAACGGTTCAACCCCATTATAAAAAATAACAAACTGGGGAAACGGCAGTGAAAGCAGTTTTTTCCCGTAAATGTTCAGGTTATTTTGTTTGATATAGCTTTCATACTGTTTGCCGAAATAGATCAGTCCACGGATCGGCATATTGGGGTTTAAGGTACTCTGGTGTTCATACAGATTTAATGTGCCACGGACGATGAATGATACGTCATTTTTATATCCGAGATAGATTACATCATCGATCGTGTAAAAGATCAGTTCATCTGCATCATCGTAATCTGTCTGATTCAGGGCATTGTATAACTCCAGCAAAACCAATTTCTCATTAAAAATCCTGCGGAATAAGGCATCCCGGTACTTCTTCTGCACAAAAACATGTTTTGTGTGACTGCGTTTTCTTTTGTTTTTCCCCATGTAGTTTTCTCCTTTAATTATAAAAAATTTAAGTGTTTTTCACAATAGTTTTCTGAAATAGCTGGCGAAATGCCGGAATGAAAAGAGTAGTATTCAGAAAATGATTCTATGAAAATAAAATTGAATTGCGATAGATGTAGTATATATGGGGAAATCATAAATTGCAAGAAGAATCTGCCGTTGTATGGATTCACATAGACAAATCAAAACGAATTGTTTATACTTGATTTATGACAACATCACCCAAAAGAGGAGAAATTAATGATTTTATATTTTGTACGTCACGGAGAGACGGACTGGAATGTAAAAAAGAAAATACAGGGCAAGACAGATGTGCCGTTGAATGCGACAGGAAAGCAGCAGGCAAAAGAGCTTGCGGACATGCTTCTGGATCGGAAAAAGGAAGGGACTCTTCAGGTTGTGCGGGCATATACATCCCCACAGCTTCGTGCAGCACAGACGGCACAGGAGGCGGCGATCGCGCTTGATATTCCATGTATTGCGGCGGATGGTCTGCGGGAAATGGATATGGGCGACTGGGAAGGCAGAAGCTGGGAAAGCATTACGCAGGAAAATGCGAAAGAGTATCAGGACTGGGATGCCAACAGGCGTTATGTCCATACACCGCATGGAGAATGTTACAATGAAGTGCTGAGGCGTGCGCTTGATACACTCGGAATGATCTTAGAACGGGAGACGGAAGATGTGTTGATCGTAACGCATAGTGGCGTACTGATGGCATTGCGGTGTTATATTGCCGGACAGACATTTGAGGAAATGGGTATCATACGGTATAAGACGAAAAATGCAGAGGTGGTTGAAATTTTTGCGGATGACGTCAAAGACGCGATCGCACGTTTTAAAAAAGGGGAGTAAAACGGTCATGATCGTGCAATCACGGAAAGCAGTGTGAAAAAGCAGCGATTAGTATAAATTAGATTAAAAATATAAAGACTGTCGTAAGAAACAGCTTCCTGGTAAAGAAACAGGACTGATTCTTCCGGCAGTCTTTTTTTTGCACTTTCCACAATTTTTAAAATGATTTTTTGTGAATGATTTTGACGGATTTTGATTGACTGTGACGGAATCTGAACATATAATAAAACTATCAAAGATGAACGAAATTGAACGGTTGTGAATGAAATTGGAGGGAAAGATATGCTGACAGAAGAAAGATTTACGAGAATTTTATCCATACTAGAAAGTATGGGGAGCGTAACCGTTCAGCAGCTCATGACAGAACTGGATGCATCAGAGTCAACGATCCGGAGAGATTTAAATACACTGGATGCAAATGGCCAGCTCATTAAAGTCCATGGTGGTGCAATTTTAAAAAACACCTCATACAGTACCGAGGATGACGAAGTCATGCAGCGAAAAGAACGGAACAAAGGTGCAAAAGAAAAGATCGCAAAATATGCGGCAGGGCTGATCGAACCTGGAGATTTTGTTTATATTGATGCAGGTACGACGACGGACCTGATGATTGATTTCATCACGACCAAACAGGCAGTATTTGTGACCAATGCGATCACACATGCAAAAAAACTTGCACAGAAAGGATGTACGGTATATATCCTCGGTGGAGAGTTTAAAGCGATAACTGAGGCGATCGTGGGAGAGGAAGCCGTTTCATCGGTTGAAAAATACAATTTTACAAAAGGATTCTGGGGAGCAAACGGAATCAGCATGCAGCGCGGATTTTCCACACCGGAGTTAAAAGAAGCGCTCGTAAAAAAACGCTCCATGGAAAACTGCAGAGATTGTTATATTTTAGCAGATGACAGTAAATTCAACCAGATATCAAGCGTAACGTTTGCTCCGTTTGAGAGTGCAAAAATTATCACGACAGGACTTACAAAACCGGCCTACCGGAAAAGTAAAAACGTGATTGAGATATAAAAAGATTGAAAGCCTGCAAAATCAGAGTGCAGGAAATGCAGAAGGGAGATATAAAAAATGATTTACACCGTCACATTTAATCCATCACTGGACTACATTGTGACAGTTCCGCATTTCACCTGTGGAATGGTCAACCGGACATCAGAGGAGAAGATTTTTCCGGGTGGAAAAGGAATCAATGTATCCATGGTGTTAAAAAATCTTGGACTGGAAAATACAGCACTTGGCTTTTATGCCGGATTTACCGGAGCAGAGTTAGAACGTCTGATCCGGGAAAAAGGAATCAATGCTGATTTTATTCCGGTAAAAGAAGGAATGACAAGAATTAATGTAAAGATGCGTTCTGATGAGGAGAGCGAGATCAACGGACAGGGACCGGCGATATCAAAAGCAGATATCAAAACACTTTATGAAAAACTGGATCGTCTTTCCGACGGAGATGTTCTCATTATGGCGGGAAGCATTCCGGATGTGATGCCGCAGACCATTTACATGGACATTATGAAATATCTCGCAGATAAAGATTTAAAGATTGTTGTGGATGCGACGAAAGATCTGCTCGTAAATGTATTACAGTATCATCCATTTTTGATCAAACCGAATAATCATGAATTGGGCGAGATTTTCGGTGTAAAAATAACAGATAAAAAAGACGTCATCACTTATGCAAAGAAGATGCAGGAAAAAGGTGCAAGAAATGTGCTGGTTTCCATGGCGGGTGACGGGGCAGTGCTTGTTGCTGAAGATGGAAGCGTTTTTCAGGCGGAGGCACCAAAGGGTAAGGTCGTCAATTCGGTTGGCGCCGGGGACTCCATGGTAGCCGGATTTGTAACAGGATATCTGAAGACTGGAAGCTATAAAGAAGCTTTTCAGTTGGGGATCTGTACTGGAAGCGCATCGGCATTTTCAGAAGAACTGGCAACAGAGCCGGAAGTTTTGGCGCTTTTAGATAAAAACAAAGGTATTTTTAAGGAGTAAAATCCTCTGCTCCTGCAAGGACACATGCTATGCAAGCTATTAGGCATAGCATGCATAGCAGACATTTTGCTCCGCAAAACAAGGAGTAAAATCCTCTGCTTCTGCAAGGGCACATGCTATGCAGGCATAGCAGACATTTTGCTCCGTAAAACAAGGAGGATTAAGCATGAAAATCAGGGATTTACTTGCCGTAGAGAGTATTGATTTAAATGGCAAAGTTAATGGAAAGAACGAAACCCTTGATGCAATGGTTGCATTGATGGCTAAGAGCGGAAAGATCAACGATGTTGAGAAGTACCGCAAGGGCGTATACGCCAGAGAGGAAGAAGGAACCACAGGAATTGGTGAGGGAATCGCCATTCCGCACTGCAAGTCGGATGCAGTCAGCAGACCGGGACTTGCAGCCATGGTTATCAAAGATGGGGTGGATTTTGATGCGTTAGATGGAGGAAAGGTTGACCTGATCTTCTTAATTGCAGCACCTAATACAGAAGACAATGTACATCTGGATGTACTGAGCAAATTGTCCGTTCTTCTGATGGATGAGAATTTTACGCATGGGCTTCGTAATGCAAAGACAGTCGAGGAATTTTTAAGCGTGATCGATCAGGCAGAAGCCGAGAAAGACGCCGAAGAGGAAAAAAAGAACAGTGCAGATACGAAAGAAGCAGCAGAGGAGAAAACCACAGATAATGGAAAACTGATCCTTGCTGTAACCGGATGTCCGAATGGAATCGCACATACTTATATGGCAGCAGAAAATATTGAGAAAAAAGCAAAAGAGCTTGGATGCCGTGTGAAGGTTGAGACAAGGGGTTCCGGCGGTGCAAAAAATGTATTAACGAAAGCTGAAATTGCAGAGGCTGCATGTATCATCGTTGCAGCAGATACACAGGTTCCGATGGATCGCTTTGCAGGCAGACCGGTGATCCAGTGTAAGGTTTCCGATGGAATCAGTAAGGCAGAAGAACTGTTAGACAGAGCGTTAAATGGCAATGTTCCACTGTATCAGGCAAAAGGAAGCGGCCAGGCAGCGGATAGTGAGGAAGAATCTGACAGTATCGGACACCAGATTTATAAACACCTGATGAACGGAGTTTCCCATATGTTACCGTTTGTTATCGGTGGTGGTATCCTGATTGCGATCGCATTTTTGATCGATGGTTTTGCAGTAGACTTAAACAGTCTTCCGTTTGAGGAGCGTTCGAATTTTGGTACGATCACACCTTTAGCAGCAATGTTTAAATCGATCGGTGGTGTTGCATTTGGATTTATGCTTCCGATCTTAGCCGGATTTATTGCAATGAGTATTGCAGATCGTCCTGGTCTTGCGGTCGGTTTTGTCGGCGGAGCAATCGCAGCAAACGGAACATCCGGATTCCTTGGAGCTCTCGTTGCAGGTTTTGTTGCAGGTTATCTGGTACGTCTGTTAAAGAAACTGTTTGAGAAACTGCCGGAAGGCTTAGAGGGTATCAAGCCAATGCTTCTCTATCCGGTAATCGGTATCTTTTTGATCGGAGTGATCATGACTTATGTGGTAGAGCCTCCGATCGGAGCATTAAATGTTATGATCAACAACGGATTAAACAGCATGAACGGTGCAAAGGCAATCCTGCTTGGCGCACTGCTCGGCGGAATGATGTCCGTAGATATGGGTGGTCCGGTAAACAAAGCAGCATATGTATTTGGAACCGCATCTATCGCTGCAGGAAATTACAACATTATGGCGGCTGTTATGGTCGGCGGTATGGTTCCACCACTTGCAATCGCACTTGCAACCATGTTCTTTAAAAACAAATTTACCGAAGAAGAGAGAAAAGCAGGACCGACAAACATTGTTATGGGGCTTTCCTTTATCTCAGAGGGAGCAATCCCGTTTGCAGCATCGGATCCATTGCGTGTGCTGCCGTCCTGTATCATTGGTTCCGCAGTTGCAGGAGCATTATCCATGGCATTTGGCTGTACATTAATGGCACCACATGGTGGAATCTTCGTATTCTTAACGGTAGGTCATCCACTGTTATATCTTGTATCCCTGGCAGTTGGTTCTGTTGTAGGATGCGTGATCCTTGGACTTTTAAAGAAAGATGTATCAAAAAGATAATTAAATCACAACCTATTGTAAAAAATCTATTATGGCACGAAAACGTATTTATGAAAACGGTTCGGGAAAGGAGTAATCATGAAAGAATTTAAATATGTGATCACAGATAAAGAGGGAATCCACGCAAGACCGGCAGGGGCACTTGTAAAGGCAGCAGCATCATTTCCATGCAGCGTTACCATTGCAAAAGATGGCAAAGCAGTAGATGCAAAACGTATTTTCGGAGTTATGGGACTTGGCGTAAAATGCGGTGAGGAGATCACAGTCTGCACAGATGGCGAGAACGAAGAGGCAGCAAGTGCTGCAATCGAGGAGTTTTTGAAAGCGAATCTGTAAATAAATTATTTATGTATAAAAATCTAAAATGGAGGTAACGGGCATGGAACTGCACGGAAAAAGTGTATTTGGTGGAATTGCCATGGGCAGACTGTCGGTTTATCATAAGACAGACAATGCAGTAAAGCGAACAAAGATAACAGATATAGAAGCAGAGAAAAAGCGTTTTGAGGATGCAAAAGAAGAAGCCAAAAGACAGCTTGGTGTTTTTTATGAAAAAGCAGTCAGGGAAGTCGGTGAAGTCAATGCGGCAATTTTTGAAATGCACCAGATGATGCTTGATGATCTTGATTATGTAGAGTCGATCACAAACATGATCGAAACCCAGCAGGTCAATGCAGAATTTGCCGTTGCTTCCACAGGAGATAATTTTGCGCAGATGTTTGCAGCAATGGATGACGACTATATGAGAGAACGTGCTGCGGATGTAAAAGATATTTCCAACCGTGTGATCTCTATTTTACAGGGAAACAGTGATGCAGGATTAAGCGGGGATGAACCATTTATCCTTTTAGCAGATGATCTTGCGCCGAGTGAGACAGTGCAGCTTGATAAATCAAAGGTACTTGCTTTTGTAACGCGGCACGGTTCCACTAATTCCCACACTGCGATCTTAGCGCGCACCATGAATATTCCGGCACTGATCGGAGTTGATTTCCCGGAAGAGGGCGTGGATGGACAGTTTGGTATCGTAGATGGATTTGATGCAAAGTTTTTCGTAGAACCGGATGAGGATACGAAAACAAAATATCAGAAGTTAAAAGAAGAAAACGAACAGAAAAAGCGTCTGCTTCAGGAATTAAAAGGGAAGGAAAATATCACAAAGGATGGCACAAAGATCAATCTTTATGCGAATATCGGAGGTGTTTCCGATGTGGCAAATGCGCTTGCAAATGATGCGGGCGGCATCGGATTGTTCCGGAGTGAGTTCCTTTATTTAGAGTCGGAGGACTATCCGACAGAGGAAGCACAGTTTGCAGCATATAAGACGGTTGCGGAAAATATGGCAGGCAAAAAAGTGATCATCCGCACACTTGATATCGGAGCGGACAAACAGGTTGATTATTTTGGACTGGAAAAAGAAGAAAACCCGGCAATGGGTTATCGTGCTATCAGGATCTGTCTTGACCGCACTGAAATTTTTAAGACACAGCTTCGTGCAATCTACCGTGCAAGTTATTACGGAACGATCGCAATTATGTTTCCAATGATCATTTCTGTAAATGAAGTGAAAAAAATCAAAGAGATCATTGCGGAAGTGAAAGCAGGACTTGATGCCGACGGCATTCCGTATAAGGATGTGGAACTCGGTATTATGATCGAAACACCGGCAGCAGTCATGATCAGTGATCTTTTGGCAAAGGAAGTTGATTTCTTCTCGATCGGGACAAACGATCTGACACAATATACACTTGCGATCGACAGGCAGAACCCGAAGCTGGATAACATCTATGATTCGCACCATGAAGCAGTCCTTCGGATGTTAAAGATGGTTGTGGACAATGGACATAAGGAAGGATGCTGGGTTGGCATCTGCGGAGAACTTGGTGCAGATGAAACACTCACAGAGACATTCCTTCGGATGGGATTTGACGAACTTTCCGTATCGCCGTCTATGATACTTCGGATCAGGGATAAGATACGAAATACGGATCTGTCAGAGAAATAAAAATGCATCAGGGAAATGGGCCATATGCAGTAAAGGTTTTGCTGCTATGCCCGTCGCTAATCCATCTTCATGACCATCCGCATAGCTGTCCCGGCGTTCCATTTTAATATATTCATCCATATCAAATTCTTCTAATAACATTCCAACGACCTCCGATCTGTGTTTGGTGAGAAAATCTTTTAGGATGCCATCTTTGATGCATTCTAAAACAGCGGTATCTGCAGCCTGTTCTAAGGATGCACCACTCCTGACTTTTGAAGAAATCCGGCTGATCAGAATAGAATATTCTTCTAATGTGCGGCATCGTGTTATCAGTTCCTGATTATGGACATAATTGATGTTGTAAATGCGAGCCGTGTATTCTAAGCAGGGACGACCGTTTACTGCTTTAGATTCATAATCAAATGCATCGGAAAGATGCAGTTCCATGTAATCTTTCCTATTTTCAAGTGGCTTGATGCCATTATAAAAAATAACAAACTGCGGAAATGGCAGTTTGAGCAGCTTTTTTCCATAAATGTTCAGGTTATTCTGTTTAATATAGCTTTCGTATTGTTTGCCGAAATAAATAACATCATCGATTGTGAAAAAAATCAGTTCGTCTGCATCGTCATAACTGGTCTGGTTCAGTGCGTTGTACAGTTCAAGCAAAACGGAACGTTCATTGAAGATCCTGCGGAATAAGGCATCCCGGTATTTTTTCTGCACAAAAACGTGTCTGGTGTGGCTGCGTTTTCTTTTGTTTTCCCCATAGTTTTCTCCTTTGATTAAAAAAAATTAAGTGATTTTCACAATAGTTTTCTGAAATAGCAGGCGAAATGCCGGAAGTAATAAGAAGCGTGTTCAGAAAAATGACTGAATGGAAATCAGATCGAATTGCGATAGATGTAGTATAACATGAAATGTCAAAAATGCAATTATAATGTTTGGGGAAGAAGTGTATGTTAATGAATAAATTATTCGGGGAGTTGCTGAATAAATGATGGTTTATTTATGAAATAAATCGCCCATCCAAATGGTGAGTCGTAGGTTTGTGAATGGCATCTTGCGCAAAGCCGGAGTTAATTTTGGTTCCGTTGTAC
>ERZ1035032.872-NODE-872-length-21107-cov-17.507743_pt1 | contig 21107 bp, 18 predicted proteins | sample MGYA00520693_ERZ1035032 | MGnify/ENA primary metagenome ERZ1035032 (study PRJEB33766, sample SAMN09781740) | gut metagenome | biome: gut microbiome | host: Homo sapiens | place: Madagascar | study: EMG produced TPA metagenomics assembly of the PRJNA485056 data... | reverse complement strand
AGAAAACAAAAAATCCGAACCCTTCTCCTATCGGAAAAAAGTTCGGATTTTGTTGTTGTGGTGCACCTCCAGGGACTCGAACCCTGGGCCCACTGATTAAGAGAGCAAGCCGCCGGTTCGTCTCAATTTATGGAAGTTTCGAGTCATCGTTATTTTTAATCAAAGCAATGTGATTTTTTACCCGGTAATTTCTGCACCCTTTGTCCGATTTTGCAACGAAAAGCACCCTCTGCACGTTTTGAAACCGTGCAAAATCCGTGCAGAAACCGTGCACTTACTCTCCGACAAATAAAATCGCCCTATCCCCTACCGACTTGACGGCATTGGTTTGAGTGACCGCAAATTCGAGCCAGCAACATAGAAACACTGCCTTTTCACCTGAAAACATTTTCTACTGCGTCTTTGAAACACACTGATGGTTTTCCCCGTGGCGGAGAGAGAAGGCCCCACTGCACCCGTTCCAGTTCAAAGAAAAATGCAAGATTTATTACGATCACGAATTATTACCTTTATGAGACTACTCCGGCTGTACGCTTCGGGAAAGTTGTTTCAAACCTGTAAACCAGAGAAAAATAAAGAAGTCCTAGTGTGCAGAAAATCCTCTTTCGAGAATCTTGCTTCTGAACGTAGTGTTCTCCGAGTATGAACCATTCGATTCAGGTTAACGGCATCTTTGGTGTTTTCAAGAACAACTCCAAGTTCAAATGTTTACTTATGGGTCAGAGAAGCCCCTCTCCGGCTTCCTCCAGATTATGGGCAAATAGCTCCTCCACGCCCAGCTGCTTGGCGAGCGCCTGAACTTCCTTGTATCGTTTCGACGCCTCTTCGTTGTCTCCGCCATGCTTGCAGGCTTCGATGAGATACAGCAGGGCCTGCAGCTCGTACAGGCGGCTGTCGCCGCGCTGCGAGTTGTGGCGGCGGCGCTCCAGCAGGGTCTCGAAGGCCTCTTTCTCGGGGACATGGTCTCCCAGCGCGCCATAAGCAAGGCCGATGTTGCTATAAGCGCCGGTGCTGCATCTCTCGGAGATATCGAGGGCCTGCCGGCTCCAGCGCAGCTGCCGTGCGGACTCCTGCCGGAGATGCTCCGGCTCGTTTTTGCCCCGCACACCGGCGCAGTAAGCCAGATTGATGTAGGTGCGGAAGGTGTCCGAGCTGTGGAACGTGAACCGCTCTTCACGCAGCCTTGCGGCGTACTCGTAGCAGGTACGCTGGCGGTCGTCATAGTCACGTTTATCCGTCCGGCCTGCCCATACGCTGTCCTCGCCAAAGGCAAGCGCGTCGGCATGGCAGGTCAGCTCCAGCAGGGTCTCCCGGTCCTCGGAGCTCACCCCCCGCAGCAGGAACTTCCCAACATCGCCGTATGCCCGGCCAAGCGTCTCATAAATGGAGGCTGCGGCACTGGGGTTTTGCTCCAAAGGGCCCAGCTCATTCAGGCATTTCATCGCTTTTATGGCGGCGTCGAACTCCTCCGGCGGCTGCTTCCGGTCCCGGAAGATGAGTGCCCGGTTCTCATACAGCTGCGGCAGCGTCCAGTGCAGGGCGGGCTGCGCCTTTTCCGCGATGATCATGGCGTTGTTCCACTTCGCAGCCTTCTTGAAATCGGCAAGGCGGAAGTACAGGCTCGCGGCGCGGTAGGCCCAGAGCTTCTTCTGCGGGGTGTCGAGCCGGGCGTCCGGGTCGGACTTTTCCAGCACAGCGGAGTAAATATCGGCGGTGCTGCGCCGGTCGGCGGGCGTCTCCTGAAACTCCCACAGCCCGTCCAGAAAATGGGCGTCGTCCTCTCTGTCAGCCCCCGGCTCCCGCAGGCTGCACACCTTGCGGATGAGGGTGTGGGGGACAAGGCACTCGTCTTTCCCGCTGCCCGTGCTGTTCAGGTAGCGCAGGTCCACCAGCGCGTGGAAATCCCTGTCGTCCGGCCGCAGGCCGCAGGCGTTGAGGAACAGCTCCCGCGAGAGCCCGCTCTCCCCGATGAACATGGCGCGGTGCAGCAGGGTCCGCATCGGCGGGGTCAGCTTCGCCAGCCCGAACAGGGTGGTCAGGTTCTGCAGCACGGTACCGCTGCGGCTCTCGCCGTCCTTTTCGCTGGGGATGAGCATTTCCAGACTGTTGTCCCGGAGGGTTTGGCCCTTGCTCAAGTCCTCGGCGATCTGCCCGGCCGGGATGTGGGTGAACTGCATCAGGGCGGCCACCATGGTGACGGTCATGGTGTGGCGCTCCACCAGCCGGAGGATATGTCGGAGGGTGTCGTCGTCCGAGTCCGGCAGCCCCCGGGAGCCGTCCCGCAGGATGTCCAGCAGGACGTCTTCCTTCAGGGAGTTGATCTCGAAAAAGCGCCCGCCCGCCGCATGTTCCAGATTCTGCCGCGTGGTCAGCAGCAGGCGGCAGGGCAGGGCACACAGCTGCTGGTAGAGCTGCTGCTCCAGACTGCCGCTGGCACCGGTCAGCTCGGCCCAGGACGAGGCCTCATCGCGGTCAAAGTTGTCGATGACCAGCAGGTCCAGCTCCGACAGGTTCTCGCACAGCAGCTTCTGCACGTCCTCAATTAGGTCGGGCCCGCCGCGCTCCACCGGCATGGCATGGGCGAAGGTGTCGGTGTACAGCGCCTCCAGCGTGCCAGGGAACCGCACGAAATACGTTCTGCCCAGCGGGTGGCGCTTCTGCCATTCGCCGGCGGCGGCGAGGGCCAGTTTGGTCTTGCCCATGCCCGCAAAGCCCCACAGCACATGGGGGTTCCGCTTTTCGTTTTCCAGTTCGTTCAGCAGGTTCTTTACGTCTTCGTCGCGGCCCCTCACCTCGCCGTCGTTCAGCGCGCCTGCGTTCTGAGCAAGGCTCCATACCGGCGGCGTCAGGCGGCGGCGCCACTCGTCCATCTGCCGCGCCATTTCTTCCAGCGTGATGCGCTCTTCGGGGGCTTCCTTGGCGGCAGCGGTCAGCAACGCGTTCACCTGAGCCAGCAGGGAACCTTCCAGCCCGGAGGGTCTTGCTTGGCTTGCGGTCAGCGTCACATACCTTTCTAGGAAGCTCAGGTCCCGCCCCAACCGCAGATTGTTCGCCGCTGTAGGGTCCAGCAGGGCATAGAACAGCCGCCCCACCGCGTAAACGTCGGACGCCGGGGTCGGTGTCCCACCGTTTTTCAGTTCCGGTGCACGGAAGCCCGGTGTACTGAACACATCGCTCTCCGGCCTGGTCTCTTCGTCCCAGCCGCTGCCGAAGTCCAGCAGGGACACGGCCAAGATCGTGCCGTCGGACAGGCTGCCGTCCACAAAGAGATTGCCTGCGCTGATGTCGCCATGGATGCAGCCGCTGCCATTCTCATCGCTGTGGATGCGTTTCAGGTTCGCCAGCAGGGCGCAGAACAGATCCACCGTCTTTGCGAACTGCGGCACAGAATTTCTGCAGCCCGGCCGTCTGTTGCCGAAAGGATGATCCGGGCTGCAGGGCTGGGCGGCTTCTTCCAACAGATCTTTCAGCCAGAAGCCCTGCCGCTCGGTAAGGCACTCCATTTCCAGAATGCAGCTGTACGGCGGCGTGCAGTTTTTTTCCCCCGGCAGCTGGATCGACCGCACCGGAAGCTTTCGGTTCACCGGCACCGTGAGCCGGGTGCGCTGGCGGCTCTGCTGCCCGACGCGGATCTCGCGGTCGGCCCGCTCTTCAAAAAGCGTCCGCATCGTTTCAATTCTCTTTTCACGCTCTGGGTCATTCTCCGGCAAGGCTGCGGCTTCCTCCGGCAGAACGGCCCCGTCCACCCGGACATAGCCCTGCCGTGGGAAATACTCCTTGAGGATAACCGGATACATCTGCCCTTCTTCCTGCGCCTGATAGAGCAGCGCAAAGCCGCCCGACGTGATGTACTTTTGGATCGTGAACCGTCCGTTCTCCGTGCACAGCACTGTTCCATCGGGCAGAGGCTCACGGCGCACCTCTTTCTGGTTCCACATGAAAAGCCCTCCTCCGTTTGGATATTCTGGCTTTATTATAGCGTATCCTCCAAAATATTCCAAGGCGATGCCGTGACTTTCCTGCCCTGAACGCCAAATATTTATTCCCGTAGAAACCGCCGGGCCGCTCTGCTATGCTTTGAAGCAGAAAGCCGCACTTCCGGCGGCTTTTTTCCGGACATGAGAAAGGAGAACTCTATGAACGCAAGTATCGAAGCAAAAAAGGCTGAGGCCGTTGAGCGCATGAAGCTGTGGGGCATCTACCCGCCCATTATCAAGTGCTTTGAGCAGGAGGGCATCGTTTCCGAGAGCGCTCCTCCGCTGGGCACCTGCAGCCGGCTCGAAGGAGAGCAGCTTGAGCGCGTCAGAAAATTCGAGAAAAAATACAACGCGGTCGTTTATCATGTGATCCACAGCTTTACGAATATCGGTGAGCTCGAGAGCTATCTGTTCGTCAGCGACCGCCCGGATGAGTGGGAAACGGACCGTAAGGACCTCAAGTCCGGGCAGCCGCTCGCGTGGGTCTACAACTACGATGAACCCGACTGGCCGGAGCTTGGGTATATCGGTGTTTCGCTGACGACGGCTGCGGGCCTCCGCAGAACCTGGTAAGGAGGGATATTTCTATGTATCACGCTGATCTGCACACTCACACCATCCATTCCGACGGCGAGTATACGCCCGCACATCTGGGCCTAATGGCTCTTCAAAGCGGCATCCGGTATCTGGCGTATACCGACCACAACTACAACTATTCCCCTGCCGAGCTGAGCGACCTTCGCCTGCAGTTCCCCATGCTGCGCATTCTGCGCGGCTGCGAGTTCAGCTGCTTTTATCGCACCGCCGACCAGCGCCGCGTGGAGATCCACATCGTGGGCCTGAACTTTGACCCCGACTGCCCGGAGCTTCAGGCTGTGCTGCGCTGCAACCAGCCCGACCGCCGCAGCTACGTTACCAAGATCCTGAACAAGCTCGACGCGCTGGGCGTCGGCATCGGCACCTACGAAGACCTCATGGCCTTCTGCAATGGCCCACAGCATCTTGGCCGAATGCACATTGCCCGCAGCCTTGTGGCCCACGGCTATGTCAAGACGGTGGATGAAGCGTTCGACACGTACATCGGCAGCTTCGGCCAGCGTCTGGCCTATGTCGAGTCGGAGCTGGACTACGCGCCCATCGAGGACGTTCTCTCTGCCCTGCAGAAGGCACAGGGCATCGCCATTCTGGCGCACCTGTTCTTCTACCCGCTTGATGAAGCCGAGCAGCACCGCCTGCTGCACACCTTCCAGTCTCTGGCCGGCCCGTGCAGCGGCATGGAGGTCTACTATGGCCGCTACACCGACGAGCAGCGCTGTCATCTGGCCGCACTGGCGGCACAGTACGACCTGCTGCCCTCGGCGGGTTCCGACTTCCACGGCCCCGGCGACGGCAACGCCACCCATGACGGCGGGCTGGGCCATCACTTCCCCGCTTCGGTCTACGAAGCGCTGGAAGCCCGTCAGCGCGAGGTCTACGGCGTCGTTCATGACTAAGCGTTAAGCACAACATATCAAAAGGCCCGGGAGCCGTTTCAAAACAGCTTCCGGGCCTTTCTGTGTCCTGCTTTATCGTTCTAGCCGTCGGCACCAGTCCTCTGCCGTTGCCAGCATCTCATCCATCGAAATGCGTTGCTCCGGGTCCGGTGCTGTCGCCCGTAGCAGCAGGCGGTTCACCTCTGCTCGCATCTCCTGCGGGAGGCCGGACGGGACACTCTCGCCCGCGGTTAGGGTTTGGGTGTTATCCAGGAAACCCAGCGGACGGTGCAGCCTGACATTGTGCACCGCGACCGGGTACAGCATACTTAGCAGCAGCCGGCCCGCCGAAAAGATATCGGTTTTTTCGGTGACAGGCCCCGAGAACAGCTCCGGCGCATGAAAGCCCGGCGCAGCCGTTGCGGGCATCTCATTCTCGCCGATCTTCCGCACTGTACTGGCATCCGCAAAGGACACGCCCTGAATGCGTCCTTCGGCAAGGCTTCCTTCCACGAAAAGATTGCCACTGCTCAAGTCTCCTATGATCCACCCCGCACGGTGCAGCGGACGCAGGGCCAGCAGGGTGTCCCGGAAGATCTGCATGGTAATGGCGGCTGCCGGTACCGCACAGTTTCTTCGGGGGACAAAGCATTCCTCCTGTTGACGCAGATTTCCGAAGGGATGCACCGGGCCGTTGGGGTTGGTGCATTCCCGCATCAGCGCCTGCAGCGGGAATCCCTGCGCTGCGGTCATGCCGTCCATTTCCAGAAAGGCACAGTAGGGCCACTGCCATTCGGTGCCGTCCGGCAGGACCAGCGTACCGGCGGGCAGCACCGGCTTTTCCGGGATGACGCATCGGACACTGCCGCAAAGTTCCTGATTCATGCGCTGCTCCTGCTCTGCCTGACGGCGCAGCCAGAGATAGGTGCGGCTCAGCTTTCTGCTGTCGGGCGGTTCCTGCTCCCAGCCTTTCAGCGCGGGCGCACCGCGCAGCCGCACCCAATGGCTGTTGAAGAACTCTTTCAGCACGACGGCCTGACCGGTCGTTTGGCTGCGCACCGCGTAGAACAGAGCGTTTTTGTTTTCTGCAAGCAGATCCTGCAGCACGAACTCTTCTCCATTCAGGAACGACAAGATCGTTTCATTCGGCAGCGGCTCGCGCCGCATCTTTTTCCAGCGTATCATCTCGTAAACCTCCTGTGTGCGGGCCGGCGGGTTTGGGCTGCCGCCGGTCTCCGCACGAATTCAAGCGAAAAGTGGAAATTCCCGCCAAAAATTCTCCCGAAGATTTGTGCTGATTGGCGAATGGATTTTCCATCCCGGGTTGTTTATAATGGAGACTCGGACCTGACATGTACAACCACATTCTACTTTTTGAAACATTCTTCTGCCATGGAATAAATTTTTGTGCCGGGGCCGCACGGTTTTTCGCAAAAGGGAGGGATCTTATGCCGGAATCGGAGACATTTTCAGCGCTTCTGGAACAGGAAACACAGAAGTGGATCGACGAGGAGATCAGCAAAGGCAATGACGCATGGAACGCCCGGCGCTCCTTCGACGGCTTTTCCAACATCCATTGGGACATGGTCGCCCAGTCTGCTGCACAGATCAAAGAACATCTGGCCTGCTCCGGCCAGAACATGACGCAGGGCATCTTTCTGTGCCGCTGCATCCAGAAACACCGCCCGGAGCTTCTAAAAAGCGATGGTACTATGGCAGAGGCCGCCGACCTTGTCAATTGCAAGCCGGAGGAGCTGCAGCCTTGGCCAAGCGCCACCATCAAGATCGTTGCCAAGAACCTGAAGCGCCTGTGCCTTGCGGAACTCGGCTGCGAGAACCCCGGCACCGCATGGGATTCCATTCTTAAGAGGGATGTGGCCTATCGCCGTGCAGGAAACCGGCAGGAAGCCTATCACATCGCCTTTCTGCTGAACATGACGACCGAAGAGATGCAGCGCTACTTTTTCCTCACCCGTCAGGAAGCGTTCAGCCTGCGCGACCCGCTGGATGTCGTGTGCTTCGCCTTCAAGTTTTTTGATGCGAAAAAAGACCATGCGGATTCCTTTCACTGGTGGGATGTGATCGATGTTCTGCAGGGCTATCTGACCGCCTGCAAGACCGCCGACGCAGCGGCAGAGCAGCCCGTCCACCACTTCTCCCAGAAGAACGGCAGCACCCGCCTTCTGGGCCGCGATGCCCAAAAGCTGCAGAATGCTATGCACCGCACCAACAATCCTGCCGTCGACATTCCCGCACTCCGACATGACCTGCAGGAGTATCTGCTCGCCCATCGCCGCAATCTTACGGAGATGAAACTGGAGCGGATCTACCCGGAAAAGCTTCCCCCGGATCAGAGCCGCATTGAGATCTGCATGGGCTACCCGTATTCCCACACCGTCCAGCGGGAATTGAGCATTCTGGTCGGTTATCTGCTGGTGCTGTATGGCCGCTGGAACACGGTGGTTAAGACGGTATACTCCAAAAAAGAGCAGGAGCGGCGGGATAAACTGCTGCTTTCCTCTGAAAAAAGCGCTGCGCCGAAACTGCTCTCTGCAGACGATTTTATGGCCGTTCTCAGCCAGGCACGCCGGGAATCCCTTGAGCCGCTGAAAGAAGCGTTTCAGGAAAAGCTGGACCCGGACTCCCTTCAAGAACCTCCTTCTGCTGCCATCAAGCCGCAGGAGACCGCTTTTCTTATGGGCCAGTGGCTGCTGCGCATCACGCCGCAGGAGTCTGCGAGTCCCGATGACTTCAAGACAGCGGTGCAGCCCTTGAACGACTTCCTTCTTCAGGTAGAGGCGATCAAAGAATCTGATATTCCGAAGCTGACCTATCCGGGCAGCGCCCGGCTGACCTGTAATGTGATCTGGTACCTTGCCGGCTGTCTCCACTGCAAACGGGCACTTTCTGCCCGTATCGCCGATGGCCCGAAAGCCGCACATCCGAGTGCATCTGAATGGGCCGACTACTTCCATAAGCTGGGCAATGCGCTGGTCGAGGTGTCTGCCGATGAGGAGCATTTCAAAGACCGTGAACGCTGCGGGATCCTGAACAAGGGCCAGCACCAGAACCTTCAGAGCGAATTCACTTCTTTTTCCACCTATGATCTGTACCCAGATTCCGGCTTGGAAAAGGACGTGGAGGCCGATCGCTACAGATACATTCAAGACCATTTGGAAATGGGCCTGCCGAATCTCTGTTACAAGATCGAGGCTACTCTGCACGACTATTCTCCGAAGGCTGAGAAGTACGCTGCAAGAACAGAACCGCCCAACGAAAAAGAACTTGACTGCTGGCAGGCAAATAATGCTTTAGGCAGCAGGCTGCTTTCCCGTGAGGACATCCTGCAGCTGTTCTTTTTCCTCATTCTGGCCATCTATGACTGCTGCACAGCAGACGCCGGCAAAGCGCAGGAAGCGTTTACGGCAGAACACGCATGGCTCAAGGCTATGCGCGATAAAGCCGAAGCGAAACTGAAAGAGCCGGGCGGTACCACCGGAAGCTTTTTGGAAGACGCCTTATTTGCCAGCGTTTTTGTCGAGCTCGAGGGCCTTTGGAACGAACCGAAGTCCGACACGGTCACACCGGATCAGTCAACGATCATCCGCCGCATTTACAACTTCCTGCTGGAAAGCCTGACCCTTGCCAGTGGGACCACTTGGCACAGCATTTACTACCCCGCCTATACCGACCGGTTCTATGTGCTGGCCGGTGCTCTGGCCACGGCGGTGCCGCAGTCCCGCCGGACACTGGGCCTTATGATGGGCGTTCACCGCCAGAAAAGGCCGAAACCCGCCGACAAGAAAAAAGGTTCGGCCAAAGGCACCCGCGCCGCCCCGAAAAGCTGAAAACTTATTCCTTAGATTCCCTTCTTTTCCCTGTGTTACACTCAAATCGCCGCAGGATCGGGCCAAAATTCTGGCTCTGCGGCAGTCGAAGGTCACACAAAAAGGAAGGGAGTTTTTTATGTATTTTTTTCTGCATGTCCTGCCGGAGGTCGTCTCCGCGGTGTTTTCGTTTCTCGTGGAGTGGTTTTTGTTCCAGGAACAGCCCACGCTGTACGGCGGGACACTGTCTCCCCTCGTGACTGCATGGCTCTATATGGCCATGATGCTGGCCGTGTGGCTTCTCCCGATTTTCTATGACGCCTGTCGGCGCAAGGGCGGTATGATAAGCACCGCGCTGAACCTGCTGCCTGCCGAGATCATCTTTGGAGGTGAGTTTCTCTACCGCCTTCCCCTCGTCGGGGTCGCCGTGCTTCTTTTGTGCGGTGTCGTTCTGTGGCTGCTGTGGTACGAGTGCTACCGCCGCAATATGGACGCTTGGGATGCGGGCAAACGCGGCAAGGAATACGACATCCTTCGCCGCAGGAACCGCCGGATCGCCGTGCGGATCTTCGTGCTCATCACCTCACTTCTGCTGCTGATCCCCAGCCTGTACGGCATTCATGTGCTCCGCGCCGATCAGGCCCGGACCGTGACAGCCTTTTACGAAACTTATTATGAGACCGATTCGTCCTTCCTCGTCGATCTGGAAGCCAGCGGTCTGCTCGGCAGTCTCTGAACTGACCTGCGCAAAGAAGGGCTCCTTCCCTGATGGAAGGGGTCCTTTTTTCTATATGGGCTGTCTGGACAGCAAAAACCGCTGCGGCACTTCCCTTGGATGCCGCAGCGGCTGTCGAACTTTATATTTATTATTTCAAGGAGGAAAAGTCATGTATGAAAACCAAAGCAATTGAAGGGAATTTTATCATCTATGGAAACGGTTCTATTTATAAAAGGAGGGCAGGCAAAATATGTACAAACGAGTTCAACTCATCACATGGCTGAACCTTCAAGGGGGACCGTGGCTGGGACTGCCTATTCGGTTCGATGCGATCATGCGCGTCATACGGCAATGCGCCTCCTTTCTTTGCATTTTCTCCCCTCGGGGAGTATGGCTGTATTATACATTTTCTTTTGCGGCCTGTCAGGTGGAATAAATTTTTTGTTTAGAAACGCTGTTTTTCTTCCAACGCTGATACTCGCCGTGCAACACATTACTGTAATCTCACACAAAATATATCGATCGTTCCATCCGAAAGCGAGAAAAGTTGAAAACTTCATCACAGAGAGTTTGAAGCGGCCTAAAAACAGAAAATCTGATTTGAATGGAAAAGATGGAATTTCATTTTCCGCATTGCGATTTAAAAAAGAACTTCTGCATATTATAGGCGAGAAAGAACAGGAACGGTTCTGTAGAGATGTCTGCTTCTCTGCGCATACAGAAAAACAGCCCGTTCACTGCATCGCGCAGCGGACGGGCTATAGCGTTCTTCATCGGAGGGCCGGGGTGTCCTGCTGCATCCGACGGCGGATATGGTCCGCCCGCAGGGCACTGTCGGGGTGGGTGCTGTAGAGCACATCAAAGAGGTCCCGGCCGGGCTGAGGCTGATCCGCAAACCGTTCCAAAAAGCGGCACAATGCGAAGCCATATCCCAGCTCCACGGCGAAGGCATCTGCCTCCAGCTCGCCCTTGCGGCCGACCGCTCTTGCCAGTATCTGGACGAGGGCTACGCAGACGCTGCGGAAACCTTCGCAGACGCGCTGGAGCAGACCGGACAGCCGGTCGGTGAGCATCCACGAGACATAGCCGAACCGGACGCCGCAGCAGAGGGCCACGGCCAGTACGATGAGCCAGAACACCGCAACAAGGGTCAGCTGCCAGACAACCAGCAGACCCGCGAGGCTGAAAATGTTGGCCGTCAGCACCATGTTCAGGACGGCGTCTCCGTGGGCGATGTGGCCCAGCTCGTGTGCGATGATGGCTTCCACCGTGTTGTCGTCCAGCTGCAGCGCCCCCTCGGTGATGCCGATGCTGCGCCCGAAGGCCACGCCGTTCACCTGCTGGCCGGGGAGGCTGTAAATCTCCACCTCACCGCAGAAGGGCGGGAGTTTCTCTCCGGCCTTTGCCATGACGCGGCGATAGCAGGCCTCCAGACGGCGCTGGCTGCGGCTGACAGCCCCCGTACAGGGCACGGCCCCCAGTTTCTTCCGGGCTGCCCACTCGCCGAGGCCTCCGGCCCAGACGAGGGACGCCACTGCGGCCAGCCAGCCGCCAAAGGGGGTCAGCAGCAGGTCCAGCGCTATGATGGCCGCGCTGAGGCAGTATCCTCTCCGCTGATTCATGGCACACCTCCGTTTATTTCCGTCATAAAGGCATCTTCCCGCGTCTTGACGAGACAACTCCCCTCCACCAGCCGGTTGATCTCTTCGGGCCGGAAAAGCGGCTCGTAGACCGGGGCAGGGGTGGTGTAATGGTCCACCCGGTCGGTGCCCAGCATCTTATCGATCAGGCGGTTGTTCCGCAGACGGCGGTCGCGGTCCTGACTGTAGACCGGGTGGATGACGGCGATTTTCCCGAACTGGGCGCTGATGGCCTCACAGCTGGACATCTCGCTGTGGTAAAGGTAGACGGCATTCCGGAACAGGCCCTTGATCCGGCGCACCAGTGCCTCTTCGTGGGCAAAGAGGTCATCGCAGTAGAGGGTGACGGAGGCTCGGATCATCACCTGTTCCAGCAGACCCGCCAGTTCCTCTCCCCACTTGCGTCCCCCCTCGATGACGTCCAGCGCGATGAGGCCCCCAGCGTCCCGGATGTCCCACACCAGCAGCTGAAAAAGGGCTGCCCGCTGGCGGGGGTTCATGGTGTCGGGTACCGGGATGAGGGCCGCTTCGCCGAGGCGGGAGAGGCTGGCCGCGCGCGGCGCGTCCAGATGGAGGGAGGCTTCCAGCCCCCGCAGAAAGTTTTCGATCCTCGGGCCTGCCGAGGCGCACTCGGCGTAGGCCTCAAGCCAGATGCGGCGGGTGTCCTCATCGAGGCCCAGCTTCCACAGGGCACGCTCCACCCCGAAGACGCCCCGGTACTTCTGCAGGAGCTTCATATCCAGCTGGGGCGGAGCGCGGTGTACCGTCTCGTCCAGCCCGAGGATGAAGTCGAGGTAGGCGTTGGCCTTTCCGACCTCGGTCTCCTCCCAGCCCTGCACCCGCAGAAGCTCTAATAGGCGGCTCTCGCGCTCTGTGGCGCGGTCCGGGGTGAAGGCCGGGAAGTACCCCTCCCCTGCCGCCGGAAGCGTCCGCAGGCGTTTGAAACCCGCTCTGCGTGCCGCCTGCACAGCGGCGGGCACCGTCTCCTCGGCGGCGACGATCACCCGCAGGCCCCGGCGGCGGGTAAGCTCTGCCTGCAGGAGGGCCGCCCGGGCTGGCTCATCCTGCCCCGAGACGAGCCAGCTGCTGCGGGGCACCTGCCAGAGTTTCATCAGCTCATTTTCCATCGCACTGCTCCTTTTCGAAATAGACTTTTGCGGGGGCGTAGTCCCGCAGGCGGACGTAGGCCTCGCCCGCCTTCAGCGCCATCAACTGGCGGGCTGTCACCGGGCAGTCCTGCACTGCGGCCGCGTGGGGCGGCTCGTACCGTGAGAGCCCGAAGGTCGTCACTATCATATCGGTCTTGCCCAACCGGTCCCGTGCGAACTCCACTCCCCGACTGCTGTTGGGGTGAAAGCTCATCACGCTTGAAAACTGGGACAGCACGTTGTTGGCGTCGCTCTGCATGGAGGGCCGGCCGGCAAACATCGCCTCGACTTGATCTTGGTTTTGGAAGGCGCACAGCACCCGGCCGCCCCGGTCACGGCCAAGGGCCAGCAGCCGTTCGAGGCCGTAGTCGGCGGGGAGGCTGGCAGCTTCGTCGAGGATGAAGAACAACCTGCGGCGGCACCAGTCCTTGGAGAGGAGCTGTGCAATGGCGCGGTTGAGCAGGATGCTGCACCCGAGCCTGCCGCTCTCGGCCCGGGCGGCGTCGTATTGCAGGTAGAGCGCCCGGCCCGGGTGGGTGAGGAACTCCGCAACCGAGTCGCGGCCATCCCCTGCGCCCCGGAAGAAGTCGTGGGCGAAGAGGTGCACCTCACTCAGGATGCTCCCGGCTTCGCGGCCTTTGAGGAGAGATGTAACTCCACCGAGCTCATCCTTCTCGAAGTTCAGTCTGTCCTGCATTTGCTCCAGGGTGCATTTCTTCAGCCACGAGGCCATCTCGGCGTGAGTCGGGGCCGGACGCCCCGGGCGGCACTGCCACTGCCGAAGGGCCACCAGCAGATATCCGTAAAAGACCTGCCGGGCAGCGTCCACAAAGAAACGATTCTGGCCAGCCGTGTTCACCCGACTGGCAAACAAGACCGATACCATCTCGTCCAGCTCGTCCTCCGGGTGTGGCGAGGCCCGGGCCTCCTCGAGGATATTCCACCGGAAGGCGTCATCACCGCCGTAAAACGAGAACACCTTATCGCCGGGCCGGCGGTAGGGGATATAATCGCCCTTGACGTCCAGCACAATAAAGCTGGCCTCCGGCCAGATGTCCCGGCAGCGGGCCAGAAGCTGGCGTATCACCGTCGTTTTTCCGCTGCCGGTGCCGCCGGTGACAAGGATGTGGCCCTGCCATATCTCATCGCCGAGGCCCAGCCGGAGGGGGCTGCCCCGGGCATCGCAGCAGAGCAGGGTGAGCTCTGAGCGGGGCGGAGAGATGGGCTTTGCCTCCGGCTCGGTCATCTTGAACAGCATCTGTCTCTCCCCTTTCAGCGCATATGCTCTTCGCTGTGGTCCTGCCCCTGAGCAGCCTCAGCGCCGTGGCCGACGGTTTCCGCAGGGGCGGCAGGGCCGCCCTTCTCCTGCGCTGCGCCGACGCTGCTGAGATCCACGGTGTCGTAGGTCTGGAGGATCTGGTTCGTCGCCTTGTGAGAGGCGTCATACTGGGCCAGCACCTGCTGGTCGCTGAGCAGTTGCTCCACGCCCGCCTTGCCTGCGGCCCGGGCGTTGACCTCGGCCGGGTGGTTCCAGTAACCATTGAAATCCTTCTCGGCGGCGGGCACCGGCGTCATCCGGGCTTCGAGGGCCTGACGCTCCTCGGGAGAGAGGGCCGCCTGGCGGTCGCTGAAAACGCTGTTCACCCAGTCCCGGGCGTGCGCATCCTCGTGGTAAAGGGTGTCCAGCACCTCGCGGAAGTCGTCCTTCTGGAGGCTCTGGGCATCGATGAGGAGGGTGTTGCCGTCCTGCGCACCGTAAGTGGTGCTACCCAGCACCTTCGTGACGACCTCGGAGGGGATACGGCCCGCATCCATGGCCAATTTGTTCTCGATGTCCTGAAGGCTTGCTATTTTTTCGCTGTCCAGCATCGCGCTCCAGGCGCGGTCGTTCATGTTACGCACGGCGATCTGGTAATTGTGGTTGATTCGTTCGCATTCTTCGTCAGTGTATTTCATAGCATCGTTCCTTTTCTGAGGTGTTGACGGATAAAGTCCGGCGGACAGGGGCACCGCAGCGCCCCCGGCAGGGTGAGCCCCGGCTCCAGAGAGCGATCGGTCAGGGCCGTGACGCCCCAGAACCGCAGCGGGTCGCGGGAGGTGACGGCGTCGGTGACGTCCAGATGAAACCACCCGCCGCAATAGATGAGGTTCCACGCGTGGCCCATGGCGTCCTCGGGTCGGCGCTTCCCCTGCAGATAGAGGCAGGGCACGCCCACCTGCTTCATCAGCATCTGGGCGGCGAGGCTGATGCCCATGCACACTGCTGCGTGGTCCACCAGCGCTCCATAGGCCGTGTAGCTCCAGACGCCCTCCTCGCTGTAGCGCCAATGGCGCACCGCATACTCAACCACGGCGTAGGCCCGAGCCCAGTCCGGGGCGCGGGGGCCTGCGGCGCCTCGGATGTCGGCAGCGGCGCGACTGAGAGCGGCTTCCATAGCTACCATCCGGCGTGCGCGTTCCGGCTCCGGGCTGAGGTACTCCAGCTCCGCCACCATGCCGCCGTAACGGCCCGGCAGCTGAAGATACCGGCAGCGGAGGGGCCGGATAAATTGGTTCAGCAGCAGCGGACGGGTGCCGTTGAGGCTGTCCCCCACCGCTTGATTGAGGGCCTCCTGCGCGTCCGCAGGGTAGATGGCAGCCGCACGGCTGCGGCCCTGCCGGGCGCATTGCAGGAGGTGGCGGGTCAGCTCGTAGCCGTCCCGGACGAATACTGTTTCCTTAGCAGATATACCGAAACGGCGGCTTACAATGTCTGCCGTCCGGCGCTTTTCCAGTTCATCCCAACTCATAGTCACACCAGGAAGTAGTCGAGCACCGCGTACAGCGCGGTGAAGCCGAGGGTGGTGGTGAGCAGCTTCATGATCTCGCCGGTGTTGAAGCGGCTGCTGCCGCTGATGGCGTTGACCACGCTGGCCGCGATGAAAAACAGCAGCACCACCGCCGAGAAAAACAGCAGCCACGCAGACAGGGCTTTGAAGCCCGCGTTCATTACGCTTTGAATCATGATGACCTCTCTTTTGTAAAAATGTTCAGCACGCGGCCCTGCAGCCGGACTGCCTGCCGCTCCACCTTGTTCATCTGGTATTGGACGTAGTAGGGCGGGCGGATGGCGGGGCGCTCCTTGGCCCCATACATCACAACGAGGAGAAGCAGGCCTGCGATGAGCCCCACCCGCAGCGTCTCTACGCCCTGATTGACGAGGGCCGCCAGCTCTCTCAGCGTCCGGCTGCCGCCGGTCTCCGGGCGGGCCCGGACGGGCCGTGGCTGGACAACGGGCCGGGGCCGGGCAACAGGCCGGGGCTCGACCTGACGGGGCCGGGCAACAGGCCGGGGACGTGGCCGCACTGGCTCCGGCTCGAATGACCGCACCAGCTGGTAGTCCGTGCCGAACTTGGCGGTGAGGCAGCTCTGACAGACGAACAGTTCTGCCCCGCCCCGCTTGACGAGGTAGCCTGTCTTGGTCACTGCCGAGCAGGACGCGCACATGCGGCAGCTGCCCGTCACCTTCTGAGCCAGCACACTGGCCATCAGGCCTCACCTCCCCCTTTAAACAGCGTCCGCGAAGGTCAACTCCACCAGATACTCGCTGTCCTCAGTGAAGACGGAGTAGAGGTGAACGGGCGGCAACTTGAAGAGCACTTCATCCACCACGTCCACGTCACAGACGTTGACAGAGGCGACGGACTGGTTGCAGTAGACTACCGGAAGGAGCATTGCCAAACCCTCGAGATCCAGCTGATAGCTCTCGCTCTCATCGCCGAACTCACGGCGAAAGAGGCGGTAGAGCCCGCTCTTGGGCTCACGGCGGTCGAAGCGAATGAAGTGAGTTGGCAGCTTGCCCAGGCGGGAGAAGAGCTCGCTGCGGGCTTCTGCGGCCTCGCTGGGCTCACGGTAAGTGACGAGCTGGAAACCGCTAGAATCGGCCTTGACGGCCTGACCGGCGCTGTTCAGCACATACTTACGGACCACGTCCTTTTCCTCCATGCGGCCCAGCAGCCACTTGACCGCGAGGTCAGAGGCAAGGCCCGCCACGCGGGAGCTGAACGCCAGCACCTGAGGCTGGGTGGTGTCCTCGTAGGCGCTGCAGGAGCGCTTCTTCTCCTCGCCCTTGCGCCAGCCCGAGCCAAACATCTCCTCGTAACTGGTATGAGTTCCGGGAGGGCTGAACATCACGTTGCCGAAGAAGCCGCTCTGGAGCAGGCCGGTGCCCGCAGAGATGTGGGCCGTCTTATAGACCTTGCAGCCCCTGTCCACGTACTGCCTGACTGCCATGCTGTCAGCCACGCTGATGACGAGGTCGAAGCTCTCGAAGAAGCCGAAGCCCAGCTTGCAGATGTCGGCCTTGATGCCGGTGATGGTGAGCGGGAAGCATGCTTTCTCGGCAGCAGCCTTCGCTAAAGCAAATGCCTTGGGCTGGCGAAGGGCAGAGCGGCTTACCATGGGGCTGCGAGGGAGATTGACGATCTGGTAGGTGTCCGTATCCACGATGGTGATGCGGCCCACGCCGCTGAGCACGAGGCTTTCCAGCATCAAATTGCCGATGGTGCCAGCGCCTACCACCAGGACGCGCTTGTCGTGGAGAGCGTCCACGGCGTAATCGAAGCGCTTGGCCAGCTCTTTGGTCTGGCCACCCGTGTAGTGTGGGATGGCGTTGTACTGAACGGCCGCGGAGCCCTCCGGGCGGGTGTAGGAAGACTCGATGAGCTCCTTGCCGATGGCGGTGTCCACATTGCCGCCGCCCGCGATGGTGACGCGGCAGTCGTCGCAGAAGTTGAACTCATCGTCCTTGAAACGGAAGAGCCAGCTGCCCTCACTGGGGGAAGCGACGATGTAGAGAGCCTCACCCTTCAGCTGGCGCATCATGGTATCATCGGTCTTGCTCCAGAACACCGGAAAATTGGCGTGGCTGTGGAAATTTCCGATGATGTGGAGCTTGCCGCCGTAGGTCTTGTCGCACCAGAAATAGGCATTCGACTGATAGCTCGGAAGAAAGGTGAAGCCGCTGCCGGTGCCTACCTGAGAGATCTCATGGTAAAGGTCGGCAACGTAAACGATATAGCTTCCGGTGATGGCATCTTTGCCGATGCTGCCGATAAGCTGGCCGCCGGTTTCCATGTCCTGGAAGCGGTAAATGGCGGTGTTGATCTTGTCCACCACGGACTGCTCAATAATGACGTTGACATGCATAAAAATCACCTCCTCTCACATGAAATGACTTACTATCGTTATCCAGCGGTTGTTGATGTAGCGGGTGAGCTTAACGCGGTCCTTTACTATAGGAAGAGGGCGGAAAGCTGCGTAGACACGCTTCATCTGCATAGCCGAGTGGCAAATTGCATCCTGACCTACACCCAGCAAACCGGAGGCACACCGGCCATAGCTGACGCTCTTGGAGGTAACGTTGGAGAGGGTCAATGTTTCGATGAGAGTGGCGAGGAAGTCCGCGACGCCGGAACGGGCACCATCATGCCAACAAGGATGACCACTATTGTATACATGAGGGTGTGCAAAAGCTTTATCGAGGCTTCCCTGGCACAGCCGCACCTGGTCCTGCGGCATCGGTTCAAACTTCGCCTCGCCGGCGCGAACAGCAAAGGTCTTGGCCGGGAAGACGATGTACACCTTGCCGGTGCCGTGGGTGCCATAAATCGGGTAGCCACTCAGCTCCCAGATTAGGTCATTGTGATCTTGGCTGTAGGAGGTGGTCACGACAGCACCTCCCAGACACTCACCCAGCAAATAGCCCGCGCTCTGGGCGATGAGGAAGGACTTGTTCATCTCTACTTCCTCCTCAGGCCACGATGGCCGCAATACTGCACACGAAGGAGATGGGCATGTTCTCAGCTTCCAGCTCAGCGATGGCGTTCTTGATCTCGGGGTTGCCATTGAGAGGCACATTCCACTCAGCGTGGATGGAACAGCCCTCGACATCCTTGAGATCAAAGCTGGAGATGTTCTCATCCAGCTCGTTGTCACGCATAAGCTGCTGGTATGCGCCCTCGTTGGGGAAGAGGAATTTGGCGCTCTCGGCGTCCTGCTCACAGCAGTTCTTCAGGATCTCAAGCGGGGTGTCCTCCACACTGATGTCAACGGCGACCTTCACGTTAGAGGTGTTGTAAATGTAAGCTTTCATGTTGTTTTTCCTTTCGTTATCGGTATTAATGTTCTTTTCCCGAGGGGTGTCCCCCCCGGATTGATGCAAGTATACGCTTCCGCCTCACAAGTAGGCGAGGGAATAAATTATCCGCCCCGTTACCAGCGGGGGCCGCGCTTGGGGTAGCCGGGCTCGGCCTTGACGCCGGGCTCACGCTTGACACCGGGTTCGGCTTTGACGCCCACCCGCTGCACCTCGATACGCTGGATGGTACCGGAGACGACACCGCTATTGCCGCAGTGGACGCAGACGAAGCTGCCGCTGCCGTCGTAGCAGGTGATGCCGTGGCACTTGCCGCAGCGGACGATGTCCTTGTTGCCGCAGTGGGGGCAGTGGTAGGTGCGGCCAGTGTCCATGCCGTCGCTAAGGTCGAGGCTGGTCAGGGCGGGCTTCAGGCCGCCGCTGCCGCCGCCCGCGCCCGCCTTTATGGGCTTAGCGCTCACCATGGTCAGACGGCCCTTGACGTGGGCCAGCTCGATGGCGAAGGGCTCGCCGGTCACAGCACAGCCCGCCGCCAGCGTGCACTCGATCTCGGGCTTTACGAAGGGATGTTTGATGTCCATTTTCGTTCTCCTTTCCTGAAAAATCAAATGTTCGGTCTGCGCCCACCCTCCCGGTTCAGAGGGATTTGGTTGAGCACTGTAGTTAGTTTAGCAGTCATCACTTTTTCTTTCACTGGAATAAATTTTCAAGATTTTCGAGTTATATTCATCTAACCATTTTTCTTTACTGAACAGCCACGATCTTATCTATAACAGTCGGAACAGGCTCATTTTTTAGAAAAAACGGGACTGTTACAAAAAAAATGCGACAGCACCTTGCATAAAGAAATAGTGCCATCGCGTAGTCTACATCTAATAGGTGCAGTTTAAGGGCCTGGGATTTTCTAGTACGTACTTTTTCAATGCAGAATTTCAATTCGCATTTAAAAATCAGAATCTGTACCAGATTCCATTACTTGCCATCATATTGACGGCGGCTACGGCTTCCTCGCCGTCCCTGATATGATAAACGCCTTCACGATTACAGCGCTAAGTGCTATCTTCCATTAAAAAAAGAGTACCAAGTTCTTTTTTAAGCCTGCACCGAAACGGTGCAGTTCAAGGGCCTGGGTATTCCCAGCAAGCATTTTGCAACGCAAAAGTGTTTTTGTATAGACGAAAACATTGCTTGCGGATGCTATGAAACCTCTCAACATGCATTCCAAAATTTGAAAATCATTTTGCAATCAGGACCGTCCGTTTTCAAGTTCAACTTGAAGTGGACGGTTATTTTTCTGCACAAAAATTTTCGCATTTGCAACCGCCGCAAGCAGGGCGAGTTGGTACCAACTTGCAATTTTTGAATCCGATTTTACAAATCCAGCTTCAAAACACTTGTTGGGCTTCGCCCAAACCCGATGTTCAGCACAAGAATGCGCTAGTTTCGCACCTTAACGACCGCTGAATAAGCAAATTTCTTGGAGAAAAATTTGTTTTATGAAAATCGTCGTTGATAAATTTAATATCGCACAAAACCGGAACTATTGCTTCCGGTTTTGAAGGCAAAAAGCGGAAGTATCACCTCCTAAAAATTTGAGTGTTATTATGATATGCTCTTTCCAGAGCCGTTCACATGAACCGGACCTCCCAAGTCCGGTTTTCTCCCTCAAAACCGGACCTGATACGTCCTAAAAACACTTATTTGATTGTGATATGCTTTCTACAAGCCTTCATCGAACCCTGAAAATCGAATGACCGTCTGCATGGGATACCCGGCCATGACCCTGACAAGGAGAGCCGGAAAACGCCGCCGGAAGGGGGTAGGAAATCCATGCAGAGAGAACGGCACCCAAAATTTGAAATCACGTTAATACGCAAAACCGGAACTACCAGTTCCTAAAAATAAAATTTACGATGTGATACAATTTTTTCAATGGTTTGCAGCAAAAAACCGGAAGCATTACTTCCGCTTTTTTATAACCAAAAACCGGAGGTACGACCTCCTAAAAAATCTTCTATGAATGTGTTAATCTAATTTCAGAGCCTTCATTGAACCTTGAAAACCGCATGACCGTCTGCATGGGATACCCGGCGATGACCTCGCAAGAGCGAGCCGGAAAACGCCGCTGGAAAGGGGCAGGAACACCATGCAGAGAGAACGGCGTAAGAACAATGATATTCTATTTCATT
>ERZ1035032.866-NODE-866-length-21170-cov-13.999337_pt1 | contig 21170 bp, 40 predicted proteins | sample MGYA00520693_ERZ1035032 | MGnify/ENA primary metagenome ERZ1035032 (study PRJEB33766, sample SAMN09781740) | gut metagenome | biome: gut microbiome | host: Homo sapiens | place: Madagascar | study: EMG produced TPA metagenomics assembly of the PRJNA485056 data... | reverse complement strand
GTATTATCATTCCTTTAAATGCAGGAGCCGCCTTTTAGGGCGGTTCTTTTTTTTGGGGAATTTGTAGGGAATATCAAGGGAACATTTTCTCTCCGCTACCTTATAATAAAACTATAAGGAGTGAGCGGCTATGAATATCACGGAACAAAAAACTACCAGTATCAATGTGCAACAGCCACAACAATTCCTGGCACAGCTCGAAGGGCAGAACATCTATCAGCTTAACGGTTTTGGCTTTGGCAATAATAACCGCGTGCAGGTTGGCGTGAGTTTGCAGGCCTACAACGAGCTGAAAGGAATGTGCCAGCAGTATTATGATAAGCTTGTGGAAGTTGGCGTTATCCAGAAAGAGAAAACGCCTGCGGAATTGCAGGCTGAACAAACACAGATGATGGCTAATGTGTTAGCTGTTGTGAAGGATTTAAAGGCAGAAGTGGAGGCACTAAAAAATGAACGTAGGAACAATAGCGAAGTGGTTGAATCTGCCGCCGGAGAAGCAGACGGCGCTTGAAAAGGCGTGGGAAGTAGCTAGCGTAGCGGCGCAGGGAGTCAATAGCAGAGAGGACGCTATGCGCGTTCTGGCGGAGAAAAATATCGGTGCTGATATTCTTGATAAGGCCGCAGGCTATTTGAATAATCCAATCGCCAGCGTAGCGGCTCAGACTATGGGTATCAACCTTGATAAGATGAGACAAGACATTAACAGTCTGCGTAGTGCGACGGGTACTACATTTAATGCATCGCCGCAACAACAGCAGCAGACTAGTAGTTTGGATGCGCAAATGGATGCGCTACGAAAAGGATTGCAGCAGCTCAAATGAACTGATGTAATAAAAACGTTCGAGGAAAGGAGATAAGTACCATGAACGAAAATATGACTATTTCTAATTTCAGCGGTTGGGGCATTGTGATTTTCTTTATTATCATCATTGCTGCTTTCGCGTGGTTTGTTCGCGGCGACCGCGACCGTTACCCGATTTACGGCTGCAACACAGTGTCCAATTGCCAAGTGGAACGTCAAGGCCTGATTACGGCAGCTGATACCAACTACCGTATCATCGACGAGGCACGCAATACCCGTGAAACTCTGGGTGCGCAATTGAGGGCGCAGTGGGACGCTGCACAGGGCGAGAAGATTTTTGATTTGAAGATTAATGCACTGGCTATGCAGAACGAATCTAATCTGAAGCTCATGCAGAAGGATGCTACCATTGAGCGTATGACTCTTGCAGCTAACCTGGATGCAAAACTGAACGCTCTTGCAGCAGCTATCGGCAATATCAATTGCCAGATGCTGAAGAAGCCTGAAGTCACTGGCGTTGGCGTATGCTGCCCGCCGCAGGCTATCTTGAACGGCCTTGGTGTGCAAAGTCTTGCTCAGTTACAGGGCTGCCAGACTGCTATGTAATTCCGTCCTAACGGCGGCGCAGGGGACGGAGTAATCTGTCCCCTTTCTTCTTATATGCGCGGAGGTATAGCGATATGAAACGGGACGAATCTAATCTTGTTAGCTTGCTTATTGGTATAGGTATAGGCTGGCTAGGCTTTACCGCAGACGGCCAGCAAGTAGTACGGAACGTACTGCACACGGTAAAAACGAAGTATCAAGTCGTTGACGCTAACGAAAAGAAAGAAGGGAACAAAGATGTTAAAGAATCCGAATAACTGTCATTACAAATCTAGCCTTGATGTAGCTGCTACTAATCAGGCAATTTTAGCTGACGGCCTTATCAGCTTTGATATTATCAACACCAATACTGGTGTGAGCATTGACTATTCCACCGGCAAGGTTGTAACCTTAAAACAACCTGGACTGTATCACGTAGACCTGCAAGCCACGGTTGAGCCGACGGCAGCAGGCCTGGTTACAATGAATCTGCTGAAAGGCGGCGTTGTTATCCCCGGCAAGAATCCTGCTGCGGCAGCGACTGCGGCAGGTAGTGCTGTAAGTTTAACAACTGCGGCTGACATTTATATTCCGTGCTGCGGCGTTCCCGCTACAATCAGTGCGCAAATTGATGTAGCAGGCACTGTTGCTAGTGCGACTATGGTAGTTACCAAAATGGCTTAAAGGCGGTGAGCTGCTATGCACAAAAGATTTAAGCATTATTGGCACGAGGCCCAGGGCAACGAGGTTAAGCAGCAGGAGCTAGAGGACATTGTGTGTGATGCTCTCGACGAGCTGAAGATGCACTGCCCTAAACTCTATTGGAACACCATGTATAAGATGCACTGTGCTGTGTATGGCCCGCATTTTGACGAGCATTTAGCAAAGAAAGCTGTTGCCAGAATGAAGAATGTTGACGGCTCTAGCGGTGAGCATTGGACGTATGAACAGACCAGCCAACTTGCGGACCAACAAGGCATAACGCAAAAAGCTGATTGGTACTATGTCATGAATATGCTCTACTCCGACTACTCCGAGATTTACGGCAGCGACATCAATATGTATATCCGTGTAGCAAAAGCCTATATGCACGACCCAGACGCACCGGAAGGCAAGGTGTTTGACTTGTGGCTTGCGCAGATGGAAGCCTAACTGTAAGCCTAAAAAGTGATATGAACACGTATAAAGTACATATAGTATGCAACAAATATGTAACAAATAGTGCTATAAACACGATAGAACAAGGGTACAGAATTAGCTAGTAGTTACCTTTTATCGTAGATGCTCAATAATGACAAATACATAAAAAGCCTATAACCATGCAGGTTATAGGCTTTCTGCGTACATCGGCTGTTATACCTAAAGTGTCCATAGCTCACGGAAAATCAGCTACGTATGTAACGGGTATGTAACACATATGTAACATATTATATTAAATTTATAGCCTCTAACAGTTGTTCCAACGTCTTATGAGTGTAAACCCTTTCCGTCACGTCAGAGCTTGAATGTCCTAAAATTAGCTTTTTGATTTTTGCGTTTACGTCTTTGTCATCAAGCAAGCTTGCACAGGTGTGACGGCCGTCGCCGGGCAGGTGATTCAATTTAAGCATATCCATAACGGGGTCCCAGTATCTGCCGCGGTATTGATTGTATGAAATTCCTTTCCCTTTTTTGTCAGAAAAAATGTATTTGCCGGTGCTGCGCTCATAAGCATATTTAAAGAAGTCGAAGATTTTATCAGCGATTGGGATTCTTCTGCCACGGCCGGCCGCAGTTTTCATGCCGCCAACGAAGAATTTATTTTCAAAATCGACGTTTGCTTTCTCAACCTTCACTAGCTCGGTAGGACGCATACCGGTATAGCAGAGGATAAGCACGGCTTGCACTTTTACATCTTCAGCATTTTCCCAGAGTATAGCAAGTTCCTTTTTAGTCAGTGGATTGTGCATTTTGCTTTCTTCTAATGCTGGCAATTTAGTAAGCTCAACATAGTTTTTCATTACTATATCATTTGCAAGCGCATACTTAGCCATCAGATTACATACGATTCGTATACCTTTTTTGGTGGCATAGCCTTTGCTGCAATCGTTTATAATCTGTTGGAATTGCGCTGTCTTAATATCTTTGAACGGTATATCCCATAGAGGCGCGCAATATTTATATGCGTTTCTATATTGCCTTGGCTGTTCCTTGCCGTCAACATAAGTTACATTTAACCATCTCTTGTGTAGCTGGGCGAACGTCAAGTTGATGTTCCCTGCATCATAGGGTGATTGATTGTATTCAGCCAGGGCGTTAAGTGCTTCTGTGCGCTTTGCATAGTAGCCTAGTATTTTCATAAGCTGGCGGCCTTCATTGGTAAAGCCCGTTGTAATGCGGACCATATACGGCCGCCGCCGGTTCCCGGTTAGCTTTGTAACAGAACCATAGCCGTTAGGTAATTTCATGTTTAGATGCTCCTTCCTTTTTCAGTTGTTGCATTTTATGCACATACTGAGGATAACGTGTGTATTGATTCTTTCAAGCGTTTATATGAAGTTATTATTCACAAATTAAACATATTATCATGATATAATATAAGTAGGTGTTCGGGGCGGCTGTGCGGTCCGGTGTAGGCGCAGTAGACGGCGCAGCTTCCGTGGGCACATATACAAGCATTTTGTACTTTCATTTTTCGGGGTGTTAGATGAAAGCACGATTCTTGATTTTTTCTTAGCTCTCCTTTTTTCTAGGTTTTCATGTTTTCCAGATTTTTTTCATGCAAGGCAAACCTCCTTTCAAAATTGTGTTTACGATTCGGCAAAAACAACAGCAACAATAGCTCACGTGTACGGCGTGGGCTATTGTTGTTTTTGTTTGAAAATATCGTTGCCTATTGCTGCAATGGATTTGGGCCATATTCGTTTGCGTCGGGATTACCTTTTTTACAAAACAAATAGAGCAGTAGAAGAAAGTAGAACAGCGCAACAGTGTTGCTTGCAAGGAACATTGCTAATGTCCATCTTGAACTTTTATCAATATCATGAAAGCGTCTGTTTGTGTTGGCGTATAAGAAGAGTGTGAAAGGGATCATAAAGACAAGCATTAATGCGCTATATAGAGAAACTTTTTCTAGTTCACTTGTTGAACCTGCTAACCACGAAAAGAATACCGCTACCAGAATAATTCCTAAATATGCAATAGCGGTTCTTTTAATAAAAACTTTTCTTCCTATTCTGCCTTTGAAAGTAAAATAATTATCGTCAGACGGAACGAAGTCGTAATTTTGGTTGGCCTGTTGAATTGGGGCATCAACAGGCTTCTTTCCAAACATCTTTTTTATTTTTTGGGGCAGTTCTAATATAGTTTCGCATAACGAATTAGGAATAAGAAATATACACACGGTAAAGATTAGTACACCAATAAGATAAGGATTTCCGTTAAGCAACTCATAGAAAAACTCTATTGGATTAAATCTCATTATAAGCACTCTCCTTTGTAATAAAAAAATAATGGGCAGCTTTTTAGACTGCCCATGTCACGCCTTGCGCCAATGGCACAGCGAAAATTGTTTGATAGAGGTTCTTAATCTGTAGGCTTATAGTGTCACTGTCAACCATGTTAACCACCTCACTTTCTGTCTTTATTTGATTTAATAATAGCACATTTAAATGTAAACTGCAATTCAAATAATTACTTTTCCTAAAACTCTTTATAATGAGCGAGCTTAGTGGTAGAATATAAATAGGTTCTTAATGTTGTAGGCCTGCTTTAATTTGAATGGAGGGCACAATGCAGGTTTTATTGAGTAGGATAATCGGTATATTGCGGGAAGTGAAAGATGAAGAAACGCTGGCTGTCATATACAGTTTTATCCTTGGACTTGTAGACGAAGATTGATTTTTTATTTGCTGCACTAATTTAAAAGGCATAGCAAAATCCCCCGTACCGCGGATGGTACGGGGGATTTTTTTATTTGCCGGTTATTTGCTTTTTGCCAGATTGTGAACGAAATCTTCAAATAAAGTTTTCATTTCGGGCGGCAGTTTGAGATATTCAAGAAACAAGTTTTTCGTAAACTCATCATCTGTCTTTAGCAGCTTGCCGATTTGCAGTGCTAATTCTTCGTTGGTTGTATTCCTGGCACGGAACATATTTCCTTCGCCAGTACGTAGCCAATCTTCATTAACATAGAACACGCGGCAAATATCACGGATGGACCTATCGGTTATATTGTAAGTACCATTTTCATAGTTGGCAAGCGTGGACCGTCCTATTTGCATTTTCTCTGCGAACTCCTGCTGATTTAGTTTTAAAGCTTTGCGCAATAGCTTTAAACGTTCATTCATTATAAGTCACTCCTTTCTAGTGTTGCCACCAAACATTATGTGCTTATTGTAACATATAAAGGAAAAAAGCACAAGAAAAATGTTTGAAATAAGAAAAAATATATTGACGCAAGCAAAAGAAGATAGTATAATAAAACCATGATATGTTTGACACAAGTTATAAAAGTTTGAGTAGAACAAAAGGGAGGTGCCACAATGGAAATGTTAGCAACTTCTTTCGCAGTAACCAGCGGAACGCTAATGGGATTGCTGATATTTGTAGTAATTAAAAGCTTGCCAGAATTTCGGCAATGGCTTTTGAAGAAAGGCTATAATCAGGCATTCCAGGAAGCGGACCGCAGGCAGGCTGATACTGAACGGCAAGTAGAACTGCTGCAAAGGCGCGTGTTTGAGCTGGAAAGAACTCTGCGAGGACATCTTGTTCGTCATTCCATAAACGATATTCAAAAGTACATTGAGGCTCGTTTTGGAGATGGCGTTGGTAAGCGTAAAGCATGAGTTTAAAGAGTAAGCGATAAGCTTCTTTCTTGGCAGCGCGTTTTCTCCGTTCCTCGCGTCCCCGGTGCTCGGCAATGTATTTCTGAGTGAAGTACGAAACAACAAGCGCTGAGGCGGTGGCGAGAAGTTGGGAGAAAATCATTTCAATAGTAATAATATCACCTCCTTGCTACATTATAGCACGGGAAGAAACAGAAAGGAGGGAAAGAGGATGCATAGCTTTAATGAGCTGAGTAAAAATAACAAATTGACAGCGGAAGAAAAAAAGACCGCTAAACAAATTCTGAGTTTGCTTAACGGTCAGAATCATGTAGCAGCAAAGCAGATGCTTAACTTCTGTAGCTACGTAATCGAATGTAATTCTAACGTTGCTGTTGTTTTTGAAGAAGAGCAAGCAGAAGCTTGATGTTGTTATCTGTAGAGATTATCCGGCACTGCTTTTCCTGGTCAATATAAAAAGCGCAGCCTGGACAATCAATTTTAATACCGGTAGCCATACCTCCGGTAATTGGACATTTTTTAGGCATTTCAATAAACATAATATCACCTCCGTTCTGTAACACCTATTATAGCACGGGAGAGATGGAAAGGGGCGAGAATAATGGAAGTAAAGCAAGAAGTATTAACCGAAAAGCGTGTAAAGCGCACGGCGGTTGATATGTCCAAACTTAAAGCGGACGGCCTTATGGTTGCGGCCGCATATATGCAGGGCTTGCAAGCTGCCGTAAAACTGTGTGAACAGCAGCAACAGGTAGTCGGCCAGTAGTAGGGCTGAAATAGAAGCAAGTCCCGCGCCTAGCGTCGGCGCGGGCAGGAGGTGTGCTTTGAATAAGAACACTGACAAGGATATGCAGCGAATCATGGCGGCTGTCTGCTGCGACACGCTGGAGAAGAAAGCTAATAAGGAAAAGCGCGCTGGCGTTATCGAACGCATGAATCAGCGTTATGAAACGGCAATGCGCTTTATAAAAAGGAGGAAATAGAAATGCTTGGAAACGTTCCTATTAAAACGGCCGCACGGCTCATGCAGAAAAGCGAAATGTTTGTGCGTATGGGCCTGCGTAGTGGCGCGTTACCGTTCGGCGTGGCTATTCACGCTAGCAGCAAAAAGAGTTGGGCTTATCATATCAGCCCCGCAAAGTTTGCCGCCTATATGGGTATTGAACCTGCTGACCTGGCGGCAGAGTGCGGAGGCATGAATGACTAAGAAGAAGAGAAAATGCGCTGTGTGTGGCAAAGACTTGTCGCGTGCAAACTACTCTAAAGTGGTAGATAAGGAAAGCGGCCTGCTTGTTACCGTGTGCAGCGGCGGCGAGTGCTGGCGCAAGATGATTATGAAAGGATGGGCAAAATGAGTAAGACTACTAAAGGCTTAGTGAAAGCGTTTGTCATCACTGCTATGCTGCTTGCCGGTCTTGTCTTTCTGACTGGTGGCAGCGCTGCAAAGCTGGCCATTAGAGCACATGGCTTTTTGTTCCCTAGTTATAAGCAAACTTTAGTTGCTTACACTGTAAGAGAGGGACAGACGCTGTGGGAGATTACCGGGCGTTACATGGACCAGCAGGACAAGTATCGTGACTGCCGTGAGTTTATGCACGATATAACATCGTACAACAATCTGAACGGCGTGAAGTGGTTACAAGCGGGACAACAAATTATTATCCCGTTATATAAAGAAATTTAAGGAGGCATGAAAAAATGAAGGGCAAATTAATTATGACCGTTGAGCAGGCGGCCGACCGCGTGGCGTGGGAACGCGTCCGCAATAGTGGTATCGGCGGCAGCGATATTGCCTGCATCATGGGGCTTAATCCCTGGAAGAGCGCTTACGCACTCTACGCTGAAAAGCATGGCGATGTAGAAGCAGAGGACCTTTCCGATAATGAATTTGTTTATTGGGGCACGGTCCTTGAACAGGTGGTAGCTGACAGATTCTGTGAGCTGACCGGCAAAAAGGTTCGCAAGTGCGGCACGCTGCAAGATGAAAGTTATGAGTTTATGCTGGCGAACGTCGACCGCCTTGTGGTTGGCGAGAATGCAGGCTTGGAATGTAAGACTGCGAACGGCTTTAAGTCGAAGGACTGGGACGGCGACGAGCTGCCAGATTCCTATTACTGCCAGTGTCAGTGGTACATGATGATTACCGGCTGCGAGAAGTGGTACATTGCCTGCTTAATCGGCGGCAACCATTTTGTATGGAAAGAAATTCCCCGCAACGATGAGTTTATTTCAGATATGAGAGCGGAGGCGATTATATTCTGGAATAACCTGCAAAGCAACATTCCGCCGGAGGTTGACGGCAGCGAAAGCACTGCCGCAACCATTGACAAAATGAATAAGGATAAGTTAGCGGTTGACAGTATCGCACTGCCTAGCGCAGCAGAGCAATACATTAAGTGTATTGACGGACTGACAGCAACGAAAAAGGTACTGGAAGAACAGTTAGGCCAGGCACAAAATGCCTTGAAGCTCATGCTTGGCGGCAGCGAAAGCGGCGTGTTTATGGATAGAAAAATTACCTATATACAGATTGCCGGAAGAGTAACGCTGGACAAAAAAGCACTGAAAAAAGACCTGCCGGACGTGTACGAAAAGTATGCTAAGGTTGGCAAGCCTAGCATGAGGTTCACGTTAAAATGAGCCTTACAGAGCAGGAGAAATTAGGCATAACCTTGTTCCATAAGCGGAAGGAATTAAGCCTGCTGCAAGGTGAAGTTGCGCTAATGGTTGGCGTGGAAAAGCCGACCATTAGCGCATACGAATGCGGCGTAGTTAAAAATATTGCATTGCGTACACGTGTAAAATTGGCACAAGCATTAGACTTGTCGCTGGAAGAAATTTTATATGACAGTGAAAAAGGTTGTTTGAAATTAAGGAGGTTGAAAGAATAATGGCAACTATTAATGGTATTCAAAAAAGAAATAATAGCAGTACTGCAAAGGCGCCGTCGCCTTTAAGCTTAGCGATTAACAGCGCAGCGGTCAAAGAACGTTTCGAAAAAATGCTTGGTGAAAACGCCGGCAGTTATCTGTCTAGCGTGTTAACAGTTTATAACAATGATAAACTGTTGCGCGCAGCGGATTATCATACTGTGCTTGCAGCAGCAGCTACGGCAGCAAGCCTCAAACTTCAAATCGTGCCAACTCTCGGCGAAGCATATATTGTTGCTTATGCCGGTATAGCTCAATTTCAAATTGGATACAAAGGTTTAATTCAGCTCGCTATGCGCAGTGGGTATATGAAAAAAATTATCATGGTGCCAGTTTATGAGGGAGAGTTGAAACATTGGAATAAATTCGATGAGACTTATGAACTCGGCGAAGCGGTAAGTGATAATGTAGTGGGTTACTTCGCGGCCATCGAAACAGTTGGCGGTTTTAGAAAAGCGCACTATTCAACCAAAGAGCAGGTACTTGCTCACGCAAAACGCTTCAGCAAGGCGTTCAATAAAGGACCTTGGAAAACAGACTTTGACGCAATGGCCTGTAAAACAGTCTTGTTGCCTATTTTGAAAACATATGCACCTAAGTCTATCGAATTATTGACCGCCTTTGAAAATGACGGAAAAGCCGCTGTGCTTAACGAAGAAACCGGCGAGGCTGAATACATCGACGTTGACGCAGAGAACGCTACAGAGCAAGCGCAGGAGCTTACAGAGGGCGGCAAGGTTGATACTGTAACCGGCGAAATCTTCACGGCAGAAGAAATTGAAGCAAGTATGAAATAACAAAAATCATCGGGGACAAAATGTCCCCCAACTTTGGGACAAAATGTCCCCCAACTTTGGGACAAAATGTCCCCTAAAAATTTGAAAGGAGCGGGGCAAAATGTTGAATGTAAAAGCGACACCGTGCGAAAAAAGTAAAGCAATAGTTCTTGTAGGTAAAGGACACTTTGGCTTCAGTAACAAATTTGCGGACGATTTAGAAGAAGCAAAGCCAGATGCTTTCGACTTATTCTTTGAGCTTATCAAGGGAGCAGCTGGACTTCATCTTCTTTCTATGTATTCGTATAGAAAGAGCAATCCGAAACGCTGGTATAGATTTTTGAAGTTCTGCAAGAAGAACGGAAGAATCAAGGTATACCGGAAGAACAATAAAATGGTGTACGAAGTACCTACATACTTTGAGGAGTAGAACATGGCTGGTAGGTATTATTGGTTAAAGCTCAACGAAAACTTCTTTGAAAGTGATGTGGTTGAGTGGTTAGAGGACCAGGAAAACGGTGAAAAATACGTACTCTTATACCTTAAACTGTGCTTAAAGTCACTGAAAACCGACGGCGTACTTGTTTGGCAGGTCGGCAAAATGACTATTCAGCATACTGCTGAATCAATCGCTAAACAGACGCAATTTGATATTGAAATCGTCGAAAGTGCGCTTGCTTTGTTTGAACAAATTGGCCTTATTGAGAAGAACGATAAAGGCGAAAGCTACTTGCCGGAGGTTGCTAACATGACCGGCAGCGGTAGTGCGTCAGAATCAGCGACGAAGAAAAAGACGCAACGTCAAAATAAAAAGGGACAAAATGTCCCCGAAAAGGGGGACAAAATGTCCCCAGAAAAAGGGACAAAATGTCCGACAGAGATTAGAGATAAGAGTATAGAGTATAGAGATAAAGAAAAGGATGATTATCATCATCCTAAAAGAAAAGACGATGACGAGGAAAAAACGCATACTGAAATTTTTGCCTTGTGGGAGAAAAACATGATGCCGCTTACTCCAATCGTCGGAGAAAAACTGCAAGCCTTGTTAGGTGAGGTTGGCGAGGTTGCCGTTGAACAGGGAATATTGGCAGCGGTAGAGCACGGCGCAAGAAACTTTGCGTATGTGCAGACCGTAGCAAGAAACTATGTCAGCGGTAACAGCAAGAAGCAAAATGCAGGTGCCGGATATTCTAGCATGGACCTGGTAAACGAACTTTACGGAGATGTAGGAGGTGAGGGCGATGCTGCAACAGCAGAGAATAGCCCAAACGATTGTTAAGCTGCAACAGGCAGGCAAGCGGATGCCGCAGGATATACGGCCCGGCTTTGACCGCCTGGAAGAAGCGAAACGAATCTTGTCGGAAACAGTAAACCTTTGGGCAGGAATTTTTAATCAGCAAAATATAGGCCTTGACCGGTGGGAGAAGGCAGAGCAGATTGCGCTTACCTTGACCGGTGCGAACGGCCTTAACGTAAATATCATCAGCCCGGCGCTGATGCAGGCTGCTTTGAAGCAGGCAGAGGAAGCTCATGTGCAGGAGAATATAAACCGCTGCAACATGGAGAAGTTGAGCGACGGCAAGCCGCTTGCTGATAGGCTGAACAGTATGCTGCTCAAATGGACGGCGGCAAAATTGAAAGAACACCGGCTCATTATGCCGTATATGCCGCAGGATAAGGCTGTATTTGAGTACGGCCACCAGATTGGCTTGAATGATAACGCTATTGACAATCAATTCCGAATCCTGCAATGTTACATGAATGACTTCGCATACAGTTGCAAGCATCATGAGCCTTGTAAAAGTAAGCTGCTAAAATGTGGCGATGTGCTTACTTTGGAGGTGCTGGCGTGAGGGATTGGACGGCGTGGATTGGCGCTAAATACGGCACGCTGACCGTTGAAAAGTATTTGGGCAACCAAGGAACCAGTCACACCTTCTTTTTAGTGCGGTGTGACTGCGGCAAAACAAAAAAAGTTATAACTAGCGACTTCTTAAAAGGTAAGGCAAAATCTTGCGGCTTACTGAAATGCAAACGCGCGGTTGCCAGCGCCAAGCTGTTGGATTTACCCTGCCCGCCTAAAGACGACGCGGACCCGAATCGACAAACTGTTAGCGCAATAGAAGCACGCTTAAAGCCTAAATACTTCTGCAAGGCTGTTACACCGGAGTGCGTGATAAGTACGCTGCTTCACATCTGCTGTTGTGAATGTGACAGGCCTTGCAAGCGGTGCGAGAATACGCCGCAGAAGTGCGGAGCGAGGGAGAGGGCGAAATGAACTTTGTAGATTTTTTCGCAGGAATCGGCGGTATACGCTTAGGATTAGAGCAAGCCGGGCATAAATGCGTCGGCTTCTGCGAGTTTGATAAGTACGCCAGGACAGCGTACAAAGCTATGTACGATACGGAAGGAGAGTGGGAAACCCACGATGTACGAACAGTTAAGCCTTATGATGTTCCAGCCGCCGACCTCTGGTGCTTCGGCTTCCCGTGCCAAGACATCAGCGTCGCAGGCAAGCAAAAAGGCCTGCAAGAAGGTGAGCGAAGCGGATTGTTTTACGAGATTATGCGACTGCTTGCCGGACGTAAGCAAGAAGATAGACCCCGATGGCTTCTCGTTGAAAATGTTAAAAATCTACTTAGCATTGGAAACGGATTTGATTTCGCGCGGCTGCTGTGTGAAGTGGGGGGGCACGGGTATTCTCTCCAATGGGACACTCTCAACAGCAAAGACTACGGTGTTCCCCAAAACAGGGAGCGCGTGTTCATTGTCTGCTATCTTGGAGACATCCGTGGACGAGAAGTATTTCCTCTCAGACCAGCAGACGGCGAGAATCCTTGCAAACTCAACGAGATAACACAGGGTTTAAGCATGGCATATCGTGTGTATAATCCGGACGGAATAAGTAAAACGCTTGCTGCCGTTGACGGTGGTGCTGGTGCTAAAACAGGCTTGTATGCTGTGAAAGTGTTAAAGCCGTATGGCTCAACAGGCGGTGTGTGTGGCTTGAGAATTACCGAAAACGAAACAGGTATAGCATCACCGTGCGTTGCACGTGATTATAAAGGCATTAGCAGAAACAAGGGCAATGCTGTTGTCTGCATGAGTATCAGAGGACAGAAACTGCAAAAGCAGATTGATGTAGCTCCGACCATTGACACTGGTTGCAGAGACAATTTAACACGTAAGCAGACCTGCTGCGCAATATTAACGCCAGACCGCACCGAGAAACGGCAGAATGGCAGACGTATGAAAGAGCCTGGCGAGCCTAGCTTTACTTTGACTGCGTCGGATAGACACGGCGTGACGCTGCTTGATGGGAATATCCGTATCAGACGCTTAACTCCGCGTGAGTGCTGGCGCTTACAAGGTTTTCCAGATGAATATTTTGATAAGGCAAAAGCCGCAGGCAAAGGTAATAAAACAGGCAATCGCGGAGCATGGATATTTGCCCACACGAAAACAAATCCGTCTTGATATGGAAGCAATATACGCTATGTAGCGTGAATATGTATATTTTGGAACTTGGGATTGCCGTAGCTAAAAGGGGAGAGGATAGATAATGCTTAAAGGAGAATTTAAATGAACTATGATGACAAACATACTGAGGATAGCCTTATGTTACGTCTGGGGCGGCAATACGGCATCAAGCGTGGCTTAGATTGCGCACCAAACATTACAATGACTTCCTACCGCGATGAAAATGGTTGGGTTACAAATTTTGGAGTAAAAGAAAACGGTGATTTATGCGAAGACTATGAAGCCGATTTCCTATATATCACTAAAAGCAAGTATCTTTATGAAGTTGAAATCAAGATTAGCATATCCGATTTTCGTGCCGACCAAAGAAAGCCACTATACCACAGTTTCCCAGATATAAAAAGCTTTTCTTATTGCGTTCCTGCGGGACTTTACAATGCCCATTCAGTAGAAATAGAGAGTGTTTGTAGGAATAGGGGTGCAGGATTAATTATAATGCACAAAAATGAATTTAGTACATTGATAAAGCCCAAAGTACGCAAGGACGTTAAACCATTAACATCAATGCGCTATGTTCATTATTTGCGGTTGTTCGCAAAGAAGTGGGTAAGAAAGAGAGAGGAAAAGTAATGAAAAAATTGTTTATATCTCAGCCTATGCGCGGCAAAACTAATGAAGAAATATTAGCAGCACGAGAGCTTGCTATTGCCCTTACTGCGGCAGAAAAATTATAGGCATTGAGTAAATAGCCCTAGAGTGCGGCGGCTGGGTTGCGGAATGGCAGTAGGTTGCGAAACGTAGAAGTAAGCGCCGCTATTGTGCGCTGAACGAAAACGCTTTGCGTAAAACGAGAACCCGAGAATTCCCACGCCGCCGCTTTTATAAAGGAGATGAAGAGAATGCTAATAAAAATTGGTAATAAGTGGTTAGATATAAGCACTATTACAGGCTTAAACTTTGAACATGACGCTTCCCGTCCTCGTGATGCCGCGCAGTACGCTCTTTATGTTGTCAGCGATAAAGGCCGTTGCTTATGTGGCTATTCCCACACCAAAGAACTCGCTATTAAAGCCCTGGATGAGGCTGCTAGAAAAATCAACGCAGCGCAAGGCTTTAAACCTGCGGATTGGGGAGAAACAACTGTGATGCGGAAACTTCACAAAGAGCGTATGTACTGCTGTTCTCATTGTCACGGCGACGTGCCGGAGGAAGGTAAAATAATGATGTATGAGTTTTGCCCGCATTGCGGACTAAAGATTGAGAGTTGGATGTTATGTTTTTAGGAGGCAAAAATGAATGACGAAAAACTGATCGTCCTGCTTTACGCGTTCCGCTACGCAGTACACAGAATTCCTACGCAGAGTTTAGCAGCTATCCAAAGCGAACTGGTGACTAATCTTTGGTGGTTGCCAGATTGGATGCTGGCGCAGATGCAGGGAGATTTGGAATGGAACTTTGAGTTGATGGAGATGCACAGAGATGATAACGGCAGAGTCGGACTTGATTATGACTGCGAATTTCAGCGGCCGATATTGGAAGCAGTTAAAGAGGAAAGGGAAGTGAGAAAATGAAGTATCTTGTAATCTGGAAGAGTATCGCTTTCCCCGATATGGATCTGCAAACCTGCGTTGAGGCTGATAACGCTGATGCAGCGCAGGTTAAGGCAAAAGCGGAAGCGCCAGAAGATTTTAAGGATGTCTATTATGTGGATTATGTGAAGGAGGTACCAAAATATGAGTAAAGGTTTAAGCAAATTTATGTATAGCCAGCTTGGCGAATTGGGGGAATTGTTCCAAAAGAAACATGAGCAGTATTCTTCCGGCGCAGATGAGCTTGCCAATTTCCGCCGCGGCGCGCTTCTGAATGGACGCGGCGACGATGCAGAGGGAATGTTTGAGGAGCTGAAAGCGTATATGGCAAAGCATATCGCTTTTGTTTATACCCATGATATTCACGGTGATAAAATCACCGAAAGTCTGAAAGACATTGCCGTATACAGTCTGATTGGCTTGTATATGGCAGAGCTGGCGAAGGCTGAGGACGAAGAAACATATAGCCTGGGGCCTTGCCTTGATAGTGCTTTAATCGCAGCTGCAAACAAAAGCATTAAAGCTTTTCGCGAGGTGCAACATGAGCTTGATTCTGCTCGTGCGGTGCGGGATAAGAAAGAGGATACAGAAAAATGAATTTAACATTCACGATTCCAGGCGAACCGACAGCGCAGGGACGGCCGCGCTTTTCTACTCACGGCGGATTTGTGAAAGCATATGACCCGGAGAAAAGCCGCAACTATAAAGCCTACGTCAAACTGATAGCTGGTGAAGTAATGCAGAATATAGGGCTGACGCTCACGGAATTGCCCCTAGGCGTTGAGATAATAGCTGACGTGGGTATTCCTGCCAGCAAGTCGAAAAAATTCAAGGAGCAGGCTTTAAACGGCTTACAGTTACCGATTAAAAAACCCGATGTTGATAACGTCGCAAAGATTATTCTTGATTCTATATCTGGCATTGTCTACAAGGACGATAAACAGATTGTTAAACTTACAGTATCTAAAAAATATAGTGATACGCCAAAAGTTGAGGTGAAAATTTATAATGTTAAATAACTGTTTAATACTTGGCTGGGTGAAGTTTGAACCGGATGCTAAAGTTATGAAAAACGGCAAAGAGGTATGCACGATTGAAATTCAGTGCCCCAGACAATACCGCGATAAAGACGGGAAAAAGATTTACGATTACATTTCCTGCCGCTGCTTTATCCCCGGACTGATTAAATACATCAGCAACTACATCACAAAAGGCACGCAGGTTATCGTCGGCGGCCGCTTCCAAACTGATTTATACGTGGATAGAAACGGCAAAAATTCTAAAGCAAGCTATTTGCTGCTGGAGCATTTGGAAAGCGTAAAGATTGCGCAAACCACTACGCCTTATCCCCCCAAAGCGGAACAGAAAGACCCACTCGATGATGTGGACTGGTAAAGAAAATGGATTACGCAGAAGCAGCAGACCACGTAGAAAGTTTGTTCTTTGCTAAAAATGCAATAGGTAAAGCGGTTGTTTCTACCAGAATGCAGCAGAGGGCGGAACGCTTGGAATTTGATATGAGGACCGGCGGCGATTCTACGGCACGCCTTGCGATTCAAGCAGTAACGCCGCTTGCTGCGGTTCGGTGTATTTATCTTGGGCAGGCGTTTTTGGTTTACCAGCCGGAAAAATGGCTGGATGTTATGGAACGTTCGCTTCTTCTGTTTCGGCAGCGGTTCGGGGACAAGTCTTATAAGGCAATTCAGCACCGGTATGTATACCATTGGACGGTCCGCAAAATCTCCGTTATGGATGAGATTAGCCCGCAGGTGTACGCGCTCCGCCGCCGCTCATTCATTGACGGCCTACTCATGCTGGCGATTCAAGAAGGGCTATTACGGATTGACATAAACGCCAACAGCTTCCAGAAGGCCAGGGCAGAACAGAAGCAAGAAAAGTAAAGGCAGGCGCGCGGCGCTGTCGCTTCCACGCATTAAGAAAACGCTTGCTATTGGTTGGGTCCCGTGGTATAATAGCCTTGTCGATAAGCGCAAGCGCCTTTTAAGTATTGTGCTTGTCGGTCCAGCTCTAAAGGCGTAAAGCTGGCACGGATTGAAATATTGTTGATTTTCTTTACAAAATCGCACCAAAAGAAAAGCCCGGCGCTGCCGGGCTTTTTGCTTCCCGAAATTTGGCTGCCGTGCCGCTTGCAATTCCAGGGCGGCAGTGTTATAATGAAGACGTCAAGAGAAAGTGAACGCCTTTTAAGTATCGCTTCTCTTGGTCCGGTGGTAAAGGCGTAGCACCGGCACGGATTGAAAAAATTATATTTTTATGTGTGTGAACACAAACAAAAAAGCCGGGGCTTTCGCCTCGGCCTTTTTGTTTTTCGCTTCCTTTCAATAATAGCCCGGCTTGCGCCGGGCGGGTGATTCGGGGTTACAGTTCGGTTGGGTCATTGCCAAATGTCGCGCTCATTTCGCCGGCATAATCTGGGCAGTACAGAAATTTTTCCGGGCCGACGATTGCAGCTGCCATTTTATAATAGCGGCAAGCCTCCGCGCGTTCGTGCTGCGCTGCAAGGTGGGCGTTGTATTTATCGCTTACTTCGCGGGTTGCCTCCTCGCGTCCCATGTAATAGGCTACGGCTAACAATTTGTCAAGGCTGTCGCCTTCCATATCTTTACAATTACCAATTGCTTCTTTAACGCGGGTGCGCACGGTCTTTACTTCCAGGAAAATATCTTCGCTTCCAAAGGTCCAGCCCCAAAATTGCTCGGTGGTGATGTCAACGTACTTTGCTACAACTTTGCAAACACGCACGGGCTGCGCGCCTGCTTTCGCTTCGCCGGTGGCGGGGTCGCACTCAATAACCGGGGTTGCTGTATTTTCTGCCGCGCTTTGGTCGGTCCAGATGTAGCAAGCGCCGTTTTGAGGGTCGCGCAGGCCCCAAATATAAGCGGGGCGGGCAGCCTGCTTTGCGCTCCACTTTGTCTCAGTCAAATAATTTCTCATGGTTGATTCCTCCTAAAAAATCGCTTCTGCCTTTTAATATTCTACACCGGCGGCGGCTTTCCTGCCGGTGTAGTGGGTTGAATAGTTTAAAATTGGACCTCCCTAATTTCTGCGGTCCATTCGTTCCGGCTTTTAAAGCCGCCTGCTTCTGCAACCATAGCGGCAATGATACGGCATGTAAAATCATGTTCCGCTTTATGCATTGCCGGTTGCTGCCGGAATTCTTCAATCTTCAGCAACAATTTTAACGCTTCTTCACGCTTCATTGCTTCAACCTCCTTGTTTTAATAAGCGTTTACCTTCCAATCATTCCAATCGTCAAAGGTGACAACTGACAGCATTTTACGCAAAATGCAAATATTATCTTGGTACGCCGCCTGCTGCTTTTTCAGCATCAGCCAGGCAGCAGCCGCCGCTTCTGCGTCGCTTATGATTTCGGCTTTGCTCATGGTTTTTTCCTCCTTTGGCCTGCCTCATCAGTACCGGGGCGGCCGGTCCCCGGTATACGCCGCGTGGGGCGGCGTTTCGGCTATGCGCTTAATTTGTAGGTGGGGCGCTGCTGCAGCTTCTCGCTGCCGTGCAGGTCGCGGATTTGTTCCATAGTCAACGCGCGGCGGACCTTCTTCACCCACTCGCCAGCATGCCAGTACCAAAGTTTTTTCTTGCTGGCCCATTTGCAGCCGGCGCCTTTCAAGGCGTCTTTGTTCTCTTTCGTTTCGCCGCCTATCCATAACCAGCTACCGCATATCTCAATTTCAAGGCCTTTCAAGCCCATGAGCACGGCCAGGATTTCGGCAAATTCCGCTTGTTCGGCCAGGATTTCGGCGGCGGTTTTGTAAGTGCCGTCCGCTTTCTTGTTGCGCTGCCACTCCTGGCGGCTTTCGCTTTCGGCAAGTTCGGCGGCGCGCTTGTCGTGCGCTGCGCTCATTGCCTTAAATTCTGCGGCCGTGCCGCCTTTGTCCGGGTGGCAGCTCATGCAGGCCTTTTTAAAAGCCTTCTTTAACTCCTCAATTGTTTCACAAGCGGCAAAAATCTTTCTCCAGTCCATTTTCCTTTCCTCCTTTTTCGGTTCCGGGTTGTATTTGGCTTTTAATTCGGCGAATTTCTCGCGGCTGACTTTGGCAACCAATTTAACAAAACGGCGGCTGCTGTCCCATGTATCATAGATAACGCCGTTTACAACGGCTACAGCGTGCTTTGCTACAAACACAACGTAGCTAGCGCCGGTATCGCAATGCTTTGTAAAGCTGTTGACTGTTTCGCGGCTGGCGGCTTTAACTTCAATTCCCAGGTCAGCCAGGGCGGCGGTGACGTTCTTCACGGTGTTCCATGCAGCGCCGCTTTCAAATACCTTTGTTTCCAGCAGCTTTTTAGCCTGCTGGTAGGTTAACGGGGTTGCCGTGCAGATTGCTCTAATTGAGCAATCACCAATATTTTTATTTTCGGGGTTCGCATTATACTTTTCAAAAGTCATTTTCTTATTCTCTCCTTTCGGCTGTTGGCTAGGGCTTCGGACCTTCTGCCTGGCAGCTTTACGGCCCCCAACGGGGCCGCCGTCAGCTTTAATATTTTTGTACGGTCAACCCGCCAAATTCGTTTTGATAGATGGTGTAAAAGTGGCCTTTGATTTCAGCGTAGGCCCTTTCAAGATGCCAGGGGAAGTCCGGGTTTTCGACGCTTTCCAGAATTTCGATGTCCTTCAAGCACGGCTGGAAGCCGTATTCACGGTAAAGCGCCAACTGAATCATTTTAGCGTCTTGAGTTTGTTCCATTTTAGTCATTTTAAATTCCTCCTTGAATGTAACACTCTGTTTGAGTGCTTTCCTTGACTTGTTGAGTTTATTATAACTCGTGTTGAGTATCTTGTCAATACTCAATTTGAGATTTTTTTAATTTTTTTTGAGTTGTCAAAAACTCGTAGCGGGTATATAATGTAGATAAGATAGCTAAGGAGGTATAGCAACATGATTACACCGACGATTAAGGCTGCGGCCCAGCTTGCAGGATTGAGCCGCGCGGATTTGGCCCAGGCGTGCGGCTTGGCACGGCCGCAGGCGATAAGCAATAAATATAACCGGGATTCGTTCACCGCGCAGGATTTAACCAGGATAGCGCAGGCTTGCGGCGTTCGCTTGGCATTTGTTGATGATACTGGGCGCGCCGTTCTGACGTTCCCAGCGCCGCCAGCAGATGACGGCAGCCCCGCAGATGAGCAGGGCAAATAATAACATTATAAGAGGATAGCAACGGCCGCACGCTGGCAGATGTTCAGCGTGCGGCCGTTCTTCTTCATTCAGCAGCATTTACAATAGATTAAGGCGTTCACAAAAATATAATAATGTATCATTGACTTAATAGCATTTTTTAGGGTATATAATTCAAAACAAGATAATTAATATAATTTTATTGATGATTGACAGATAAATTCTTTCAATCATTTTTTTATTGTCTTTTTCTGGTAAATAAAGATTATCTTTTCAATATGTATTGTTTATATATTGTTTTTAGGTTGTCATTATTGATAATATTAATTGTATATACAGTTACATAGTTTGTAACGAGAATGTGGCGAAAATGTTTAAGATTAAAAGTTTATTAAGCAACACAAATACGCCAACAAGAGGCAGGCCGCCGACAATAGTCACCCAGCCGCAGACGTTAGAGGAGTGTGCGGCGCTGTTAAAGCAGCAGGGCGCGGCCGTTGCCGTCCTGGCTGTGCAGGACCTGCAAGCCTATTGGCTTAAAATTATGACGGATAGCAAGGCCAGTAACAAGGATAAGCTAGCAGCGTCAAAGATGTATGCTGATAGTATAGGCGCTTTTGATAAGCAGACACACGCCAACAAGGGCCCGGCTGTGTATCATTGGGGCGCGGCAGAAGAAGCCGTGGTAGTAAACGACTGTTCAGAAGATGCTACCAAAACACAAACATAGATAGAGCTTTTAACATAATCCTTATTATCGGACGTAAAATATTATCCTGCTGCTGCTGATTAGCTGGCGGTTCCAGATGTTGGCGGCAGGCGTTCACCTGGCATATGCTGCGGCCGTTCCTGCGTGGCTCATGCGGCAGGCCTACCACGTTTTTGTTTTTGTTTGGCGTGGGTTCTGATTGGTTGGTTGGCGGCGCTGGCGTTGGTGATTTCCCTGGCTTTTCGCAAAAGTTGATTTTGATTTCTTCCTTTTCCTCTGACATTGAGTGGGGGTGGGGCCCAAAAATTTCGCAG
>ERZ1035032.863-NODE-863-length-21200-cov-4.182171_pt1 | contig 21200 bp, 11 predicted proteins | sample MGYA00520693_ERZ1035032 | MGnify/ENA primary metagenome ERZ1035032 (study PRJEB33766, sample SAMN09781740) | gut metagenome | biome: gut microbiome | host: Homo sapiens | place: Madagascar | study: EMG produced TPA metagenomics assembly of the PRJNA485056 data set... | reverse complement strand
TCCATGACCCCGCCACCGCCCGGGCTTGTCTTGCGGAGGGAATTCCGGGGGTAGTGTGAGCGTTAAAACGTCATGTTCAGCGTAGCCGGCGTGCGTGTTAAAACGTTTTCCATGCACGTCGTGGTTGTTTTTCGACTTGTTGTGAGTGGAAAACGTTTTAGTACGCACGAGAAAACTGAAAACGTAACCGCGGAGACGCTTACGACACCTCTTCTAGATTTTTCACAAAGGGAGGAATTCTCCTATTCGAGTTTTTAGGAATGTTGGTTGCACGCCCGGAAGTGCCGTAGCCAAAACAAGTCGCCATGCAAGCCACGAGGAATGATATCACCGGCATCAGTTTTCCTTCAAACCAGCGACTTCTTCCTCGGTGAGTCCGGTGGCTTCACTGATTGCGGGAACAGGCAATTTGAGCCGTAACAAGTTCATTGCAACTTCTCTACGTCCTTTCTCGATACCTGCCAGCATGCCTTCCTCGCGACCTTTTTTCTTTGCGTACTCGATTTGATTATATGTATCCCTTGCCGTCTGCATATTGTTGATGTATTTTTTCTTGTCTTCATCATCGAGACTGGCGAACTCGGCGGCGTCGAAGAACCGTTTGAAAATCTTGTCTCTTAAAGCTGCCGGCCGATCCAGCAGTCTTGACAGGTTTTTCAACATGTATAACCATTTGTCCAGCTCCGTGGTCAATTCATCCTCGCTCTTGTCGAATTTCGCAACCTCAACGAACACGAACTTCAGTTTGTCTGTCATTGTTTCGCCAGTCGTTCCCTCACGTAGCCAGTATCGGTGCTCTATCCGGTCATCTTCCAAGTGCTTATAATCCAATATGCCTAGGAAGAACACGCCATCGAGCCGGAAATTCCAGGGTTTCTTCGGATCACCCTCTTCTTTCTCCATAGCCTTTTTGCCCTGTTTCAAAATCGGAAAGGACGTGTAAAACAATGCCCTCTCGAAGAAGTGCTCTTGCGCGCCGCGTTGGACTTCGACAAGGAATTCCTTTCCGTCCGATGCTCTGCAAATGACATCGAATACAGCCCTGCGGTCCTTTTCCATGATTCCCAACTGTTCGGTCGGAAGATATGTGATGTCTTCAATGTCGAATTCCGGGAAGATGACTTTCAGGAATTCGATGAGAATGTCCTTGTTTACTTCTGTTCCGAATAGTCTTTTGAAACTCCAGTCGACCATGGGATCGATGTACCTAGCCTCGATTGTTTCAACCATAAAGTTATAGTTTTTAATTTATTAAACAAATAGTTGACATCATTATGCGTCACGAAAGCATGAACGCCTGAGTCAATCAAGGCTGCAATAGTATGCAAAAAATTTTCGAAAACATTGGAAATGTGGGCACAGGGATGCAGATTTTTATGATTTTTATGTCCCGTGTGACATTTCTGTAACTTTATGTGAAAATTATAGTTTTCAGCGGATTATGAAGCAAATAATTAATCTCATCTTTTTACGTTTCTTATGTGTTTTTTGCGAAAGGCTGATTAATTTACTGGTTTTTTGACACGCTAAGGAACAACGCATGATGTGCAGAAATCTTATCACGCCCGGAAATGTCGAAGGATTCCGCCGGTCCTCCCCACGATGTGGGTCCCCTCTTTCGGGAGCCAATGCCGTCTCCACCCTTCGCCACTTCCGGGCTTGCAAAAATACCAAGCGAGGGCGCTGCGGAATTGCAGGGTCCTCGCTTGGGAGTTATTGTTCTATGTCCGTTATTTTTTGAATGTTACTATATTAACTGCGAACTGACAGAAAGGCAATTTGGGACGCCTACTGGGCAACGCCGTCAATGAAGAGTTTACCGGTAGTTCCAGGAACGAATCTGCCGTAGAGATTGCTGTGTTCAGGAGCGGTCTTGCCGGTCTGGGTTACGGTGTTTCCTGATTCAGTAACATTTGTGATAGTCAACTCGCCCACATTTGCAGTACCGACTACTACACCTACTCGCCAACCACCATCGTCAGTGGATGTGAGAACGCAATTCTTTACTGAACAGTCAGAGATGGTGTGGTAGGTTGCAGGGTTACAGCCGGCATGGCCGATAATACCACCTACTGAACCTTTAGCTGAAATTGTACAGCCCTCTACCGAACATTTGGTAATCTTGATATATGTGTTAACCGGTCCATCATTAGGGTTATTATAGCCTGAGGTCCAACCGATTAGACCACCAACACGAGCACCTCCGGTAGAAATGATTTCAGAATTTGTAAGATGACAATTATCAAGTTCAATCGTAGGCATACTATCCACATCGCAGACAAATGCACCAATGCCCAAATTGCTGGTAGCATCGTTAATCTTAACTCCATCCAATGTAAGATCCTTGACAATGATTCCTGAATTACCTGCGAATCCGCCAGCAAACAAAGGAGCATTGAGTCCGGAAATCTTGTGGCCATTACCGAGCACAGTAACCACACCGGCACCATGATAACCATCTACTTTAGCAGGAACCCAAGTTTCGCCCTCTTTCAGGACAATGTCTTTTCCAATTTTAATAATATTGTCTCCAGAGCCTGCACTCGTAAATGCTGTAAGGGTTGCGCGAAGTTCTGCGGTCGTCATAACAACAGGCTTTGTGCCGCGGACAACTGTCCAGACTCCTTCTTCCGCCTCAACTGACATATAGCCATCTGCAAGGAAATTCGTGTGGGCACCTTCAGCTGCACAGTCGGCAGGATTGAATTTCACGAATTCGCCACCTGATACCATAATCTTAGCAGTGCCATTTTTGCAATTTGCATCATAGCAGTTCAAAACATAGCCATATGGCGATGGGAGTTCCGAAGGCTGCTGAATGCTATATTTTCCACCCTTAATCTCTACACTGCCTTCAAAAACATATACAGCATGAACATTGCCGACATATATTCCGTCCTCAATTACAACTTTACCGCCATCCATAACATCTACGGCAAAGCAGTCATTTTCCTTTGCCTGAAGAGTTCCGGCGCCCTTGATTGTAAGACTACCTCCTCTAACAGAGAGAAGAGACCAATCATTCGCAGCGGTATTCCAAATATCAGTAGTATTGCTGATAGTCTTACCATTAAGGTCGAGAACCACTTCCTTTCCAGTCTCGACTGCAACAGTCTTGTCGAGCACGAGATCTTCGGTCAATATCGCCTCACCGCCTGTTGCGAAGAGCGCTTTCAGCGACTCCACGTTCTTGATGTTGACTAGGTCAATGTCATTGTCAGGCTCATTGAAAATCGGGACGATTTCGATATTGAAGATAACCTGCGAGGTGAGAAGGTTGCCGAGGATGTTGGTGCGGTAGTTGTTCTGAACCGGAGTCTGAGGCGAGGATGCTTTGACGGTTATACCGGTTTCAGGAATAAACTCTGCGGTAACATTGGAAATGTGTTTCGCGTCCTGCTTACCCATCGGAAGGATGTAGTTCATTGTCATCCACTTATAGTCGCCGGCCTTGGTGACGAGCGTTTCGCCAGGAAGTGCAGATTCGGTGAAAGTGACTACATCTTTGGCTTCTTTTCCTTCAGCTTCGAAAGTGTCGAATATGGTAGCCACGTCGGTTGCCGTGAAGACGCTCTTGACCGGTTTCACGCCTGCGGCAACAGCTGCATCATAGTCGGCAGTACCGAAGTTCACCTGCGCGAACGGACGGTAAAGTTTAATGGTTTCCGTCAATGCGCCATTGACTTTCAGCTCTTTGCGGGTGGCATAGAATGCATCGCGTTTCTCGTCGTTGGCTTCAGCTCCTTCGTAAGAAATCTTGATGTTCTTCAAGTCGGTGACGTCGTAAGGCGCACCTTCGGCTGCCTGTGCCCAGAACACGAAATTGTACGTCTTGCCTTTCACGAGGCTGAATGTCACCTGAGTTTTCAGGTCTGTGAATGTGGCAGTCTTGTCGAGTTCGAGCTTGGTTTTCGCATCGTCGTTCTCATAAACTGACACATAGAGTTTCTTGGCGGTCTGACCGTCACCAAGCGCTTTGGTAGCCATTTCACCCGGCAATGCCGCCGTGAATGTAACGTCAACCGTTTGTCCATCAGGGACTTCCGCCACCTGTTCTTTGTTACAGCTGACAGCAAGTAGTGTCAATGCAGCAGCTGCTAAATACTTAAATGTTTTCATATTTTATGCGTTTCTGTTATTCGGTTTTCAGAGTCTGCTCTACACTGTCAACAACGACTTTAAGGTTAGATTTGTCGCCTTTCTTATTATTCCACAACGAATTACCACTATTGGTTCCTGTCGAGAAGCCTTCTGCTGTACAGTTATTTATATACACCTCATACGGATTCAAAGAACTGTCAATTTCAATAGCGGCTTTTCCTGCAACAGATGCAGATGCAAAGAATTTGCATTCATTGAATGTAACTTTGAGCGTCTCTGTGCCAGCCTCTTTATACACAAGGACGGCTTTACCCGCACTTTCGAAAGTACACTTATTAAAAGTGATATTCTTAGAGCCATAAGTCCAGATGTTATAAGCATCGCTGCTGGTCTGCTTGAAAGTGCAGTTCTCATATACAGCCTGAGTCGCATAAGAGAATGGCTGCCCTTCTATCGTGCAGTCAACATATTTGATACTTGCTGCATGCTGAATTCCAGTGTAAGTCGCATTAGGCGACGTCATCGTGACATTTTTGAATGTCAAATTCTTATCATGGTAAGCAACCGCCGTTGGAATGTCGATTACAGTGCCATCTGAACCAAGAATCGTAACGCCTTCAGCAATCGTTGATGGAAGGCTATAGTTTCCTGCGGAAAGGACAACTGTAGCATTTTCCTCTGCAGCAGCGGTTTTGAAATCTTCCTGAGTTCCTACAGGTTCAATAGGCTTAACTTCCCAGGCCTGCTTGCCTTCGTAAGTTGTCTTCACTGATTTGTAACCTTCCGCAACGAAAGAGGTGATGGCGCCATGAGCTTCATTAACAGAAGCAGGGTTGAAGCCTACGAATGTACCGCCCTTGACAGAGAAGCAATTGACAGTAATGTCATCGCTCTGGTTAAGGACAAATGGAGTGTCGTCCGTTTCGGCTTCCGCCATGAATACGCCGCCGTTGATTTCTACAGAGCCATTTCTGCCATTTATATCTGGACCAAACACAAAAATCGTAGCATTGCTCTTACCACTATTAGCTTTTCCAACGTTATATGTACCACCGTTGATGACAAGATGACCGCCCTGTTCTACAATAATCGCATTGTTGACAGCACCGCCTGCGCAATAAACCTCGCCTTCACCGTTGATGGTCAAATCGCCATGCACCTGAAGGGCTGCCTTATTATCGGTAACAGCATTCTTATTACTGAATTTCTTTCCATTAAGGTTCAGAACGCTGGTAACCCCAACACCAATAGTAACGCCATTCGATTTGTCTGCCACAGAATAATCTTCTGAAAGCGTAACCTCTTTACCCGCTTCAAGATTTGCACTGACAGCATCGTAGGTTATATCTCCACCCTTAAAATCCGGATCTACAGTTATATTCCATTCCGCACCTACAGTAAGAAGATTGCCAAGGATATTAGTTCTATAATTACCCTGCAAAGGAGCATTTGGAGCATTCACAGTTGTCGACTTACCATTGTCAAAAGTAAAGGTTGCTGAAACATCGGACAAGATTGATTTGGATTTCGGAGCAAATACATAAGCAGTTGCAAGATAATCATAATCAACATTACCGACATTCAACTTCTCATCCGTAATAGCAGCATTCTTAGCAAAAGTTATATCAACACTGCCTTCGCAAGCATTTGATGTATTTCCAGCAAAAGGGTGAAATGTATCCGGCACACCTGTAGCCTTAACCATAGATTCAGTGACTGTGAGTTTATCGCTTCTATTAAGGCTTTCCTGCCCAAAATTTACCTGCGCAAGGGCACGATACAAAGTCTTCGACTCTGATGAAGCCGTTGCTGTTGCAGTCTTTGTAGCCGTAGCCCAGAAGGCATCCATTTTAGGTTCATTTGCCTTGACTGCATCCACATTCATCTTCACAGAACGCAAGTCTTCAGTATTGTAGTACCCAGTACCTTTCGTCTGAGCCCAGAATATAAAGGCATATTTCTGTCCTTTCACCAGACTAAATGTAACCTTTGCTTTTTTAGCCGTTACAGGAACGGTTTGATTCAGGTCAGGAACAGGTGTATAGTTGCCATCATTCAGGAACACCTGGCAGATAAGCTCATTTACCGAAGCGGCATCCGAAAGTCCTTTGGTAGAGACTTCCACTCCCGGGACGTCGACTGAGAATGTGGCCTCGACCATGGCACCTTCACCGGGGCCGACCTGCTCTTTTGCGCAGGCTAGCGCAAGGACCGACATTGCGGCGGCTGCGAAAGTTTTAAATAATTTTTTGTTCATAGTTTTATGTGTTTTAAAATATTATTTGTCAACGTATTATAATATTGTATTCCCCATCAAAACCTGGGTCAATCGCCACGCCGCCTCCGGTATCCTGCATTAGGAAACTGCCTTTTACGGTGGTGAGCATGCTTCGTTTGAGAGGGACCTCTATCGGATTGGTCATGGAGAGGCGGACACCTTCCTCGTCGAAGAGGCCTACGGCTACCATGACGCTGGACTCGCGCCCGTTCACCATCACGTAGTCGAAGCCCAGACGGGCATTGTGCTCATCCAGCAATGTTATGTCGGAGGAGAATGAGACGCCGGTGCTGGAGTCGCACGGCTTGTTGTCGCGCATGTTGAACGTCGACGGCATGTAGCCGGTGTAGTAGAAGACGACGTTGTACTTCTTCAGGTCGACTATCGGCGATTTGCTGTCACCATCGCCCTTGGTTCCGCCGACGGCGGGGTCAGGGTCATCGCTGTCAGAAGCAGACTCCTCACCGGATGCAGATGAAGCTTCGGAACCGTTTTCCTTCTTCCTCATGTCCGTTATGACCTTGGTGATGAACTCCTGGAGGTCGGTCGTGATGAACTCGAACTTCGCCAGAGGACGCGCCATGTCCACGGTGCCGCTCACAGGCGGGACAGAGGCCCCAAAACGCTCCACGGTCAATTCCTTGTGACCCACGAACGCATCACGGAAATCATTGTTCCCATCATGCTCGCCCTGGAGACGTATCTGTCTGAAATTCTGCGTATTGTAGAAGAAATCCGCATCAGAATCCTTGTCCACGAAATCCGTCCACACGTAAAAGTCGTATGTACCTTCGTCAATGCGGAGCGTCACCTCATTGTTCAAATCGGAGATATCGTCCTTCGTGAATATATAGCGCCCGTAAGGAGTCTCCGCGAACGAATTGTCGCCCAGCTTGCGGTACGCCTCGACGACGTAACGGATCTGATAATCACGCCCGTCCTTCGAACCGCGGGTGTCGTTCAGGTCCAGGACAATGAACTGCGGCAATGCCGTGTCGAAGTCCAGCTTCAGCGTAGCGTCGGCAGGAAGCGTCTCAGGCCATTCGTGGACCGCGCAGGAGGCGGACAATGCCATCGCAGCCAGCGAGGCTGCCATTATTTTCAATGCGTTTCTCATCTACCCCCCCCCACTTTTTTAAGGTCAAAACTGTATGAGAACGTCACTGAGACATTGTCAATGCCCACGAACGTGGTATGATATGAGCCCTCTTTCGGGCCGTTCTTTTCATTGTAGAAGCGGTCGTACCAGACGTCGTAGACGCCTCCGCCGAGGGTAAACTCCATCTCCCAGCGCGGGTTGGGCTTCGACAGCGGCATCCTGTAGCCTGCGGCAATGCCTCCTCCCCATAGAGGGCGGTCGCCGTAGCCGGTCTGGATTCGCCAGTCACCTTTCGTGGCGTAGTTGAAATATGCCGTCCCGAAATGTGCGCCCACGAAAAGTCCCTGCGGCTTGGTGAACCACCAGCGGAACTCAGGCTGCACTGCGAAAGTCCTGAATTTCAATTCCCTGCTGAAATAGTCCAGGGCGGAGTAATATATCGGGAGAGAGAACGAGATGTGGCGCGTGATGTCCACCTCGACAGCGACATTGGACATGAACATTGCCCAGCCTATGGCATTGGTCTTTATGCGGAGCTTGCGGGTCCAGTCAGGGGCTGTTTCGGGCATCGGCATCGGGCCGAAGGACAATGAGTCCGCGAGGGACCGGAAGTCGTCTGCGACGGCAATGTCAGTATCGGCGATCGTCGGGACGTCGAGGTCGGGGTTGCGCACGCCTACCTCTATATATACGTTGAACGCGCGAAGCTCCGGGAACATGTTGGTATACATATAGCGCCATGCCGCGCCACCATGGAGCTGCTGCAGTTCGCGTTTAAGTGTCTGAGTATCATGCTCTGAGGAGAGCAGCGACAGAACTTCGTCTCGGTATTTCATGCCGGAGTGCGACACGAGTTCACCGAGGCCGGCCCAGTCTTCGACCACGTCTTCTATATGGAGGACATCGTCGTCGAACGTGAGGTGCCTGCGAAGATATGCAGTGAGGTTATCGCTTCGTTTGCCGGATATTTTCCTGTTGATTTCCAATGTTCCCTCTGGAGATGCTCCGGCCTTATATGTGACGTTAAGAATCACGAATGCGTCGGATTCGCTCTGGAATGTCTTGACCCGGGAGATGAATGCGTCGACTTGAGACTGGTTGTCGCGGTATTTCGGGTCGAAGGTGGAATAGCCCTGGCGGAAGTACACTCGTAGGGAATCTGCCATCTGTTGAGCGGATGCAGAAACGCTGAAAAGTGTCAGTATAATGGTTATAATAAAATTTCTCATTGAGTATAACTTTACCCAATCCACAGTTCCGAGGACTAAAACGATGTAAAAATAAGAAAAAAATTTTTATGTTGTACTCATAAACACAAAAAATGACGCAAAATTTTTATTTTTCGCGTCATTTATTGTATTTATATATCTCTGATTATCAATCGTTCACTAGAAACCGGTGTACGACCAAGGTGTAATCTGGTATAGTTCCTCTTTCACGGAATCACTTACCTGAAGGCCGTCAATGAAAGTTTTGATGGTATTCTCATCGATTACGCTTCCGGTGCGGGTCAATGCCTTGAGGGTTTCATAAGGATTCGGGTAACCTTCGCGACGGAGAATCGTCTGGATAGCTTCCGCTACTACCGCCCAGTTGCGGTGAAGATCAGCCTGGAGAGCATCTTCATTGAGAATCAATTTGCCGAGTCCCTTCTTGAGAGAAGCGAAGGCGATCAGGCCGTGAGCCACAGGGACACCGACATTGCGGAGAACCGTGGAATCCGTAAGGTCGCGCTGGAGACGGGAAATCGGCAATTTCATTGACAAGAACGTGAAGACGGCGTCTGCCATTCCGAAGTTGCCCTCGGCATTTTCGAAGTCGATAGGGTTCACCTTGTGCGGCATCGCGGAAGAACCGACCTCGTTCTTGTTCACTTTCTGCTTGAAATCCTCCATCGAAATATATGTCCAGATGTCGCGGCAAAGGTCTGTCAATATGGTATTTATGCGACGGAGGCAGTCGAAGATGGCTGCGAGGTTGTCGTAATGCTCGATCTGGGTGGTCGGGAAGGAACGCTTCAAGCCAAGCGACGATACGAAATCATTGCCGAAGGCTATCCAGTCAATGTGCGGGTATGCGACTTTGTGCGCATTCATATTGCCGGTGGCGCCGCCGAATTTGGCCGGATAGGTCAGGAGCGCGAACTGTCTGAGCTGCTCTTCCAGACGGACCTGATAGACCTTGAACTCTTTTCCGAGGCGGGTCGGTGATGCCGGCTGACCATGGGTCTTTGCAAGCATCGGCACGTCTTTCCACTCCTCCGCCATTCCGGCGATTATGGCCAGGACTTCCTTGAGCGCAGGCATATAGACATTGTCCATAGCCTCTTTCAGCATCATCGGCTGCGAAGTGTTGTTGATATCCTGCGAAGTGAGGCCGAAATGTACGAACTCCGACCACTTGTCGAGGCCCAGTTCATGGAAATGACGCTTGATGAAGTACTCGACCGCCTTCACATCGTGATTCGTGGTCTTCTCGATTTCCTTCACCTCCATCGCCTGCTCCGGAGTGAGATTCAGGTAGATGTCACGCATTGCCTGATATTTCGACTTGTCGACGTCTGCGAGCTGCGGCAGAGGAATTTCACAAAGTGCAATGAAATATTCAATCTCGACGCGGATGCGGTATCTGATCAATGCGAATTCACTGAAATAGCTTTTCAGCGGTTCTGTCTTGGGGGCATAGCGTCCGTCAATCGGCGATACTGCCAATAATGAATGTGTGTCCATCTATCTAAAAATTAAGGTGTGCAAATTTAATAAGAAGTCGCGACAATCCAGCCTTTTGCGGCAGGAATTTCAATGCTCCAGCTCACGGTAAAGGGCCACGGTGCGCACGGCTTCAGCCACGTCGTGGACGCGAAGGATGTCTGCGCCCAGGCACAATGCCTTGTAATGCAAGACCTGCGTGGCAGGCAGCGATTCTTCCGGAGTAATATCGAACTTTCTGAATATCATGCTCTTGCGCGACATACCCACCAAGATACGTTTTCCAAGTTCGGCGAAATGGTCCAGTTCCCTGAGCATCTGATAGTTCTGTTCAATGGTCTTGGCGAAACCGAATCCGGGGTCAAGAATCCAGTCTTTCACGCCCGCGGCTTCTGCCTTCGACGCGAATTGACGGAAATAGTCCAGCACCTCGGCGGTGACATTGTCGTATTCCGTGAGGGACTGCATGGTCTTGGGATTGCCCCGCATGTGCATTGCCACGAAAGGAAGGCCGAGCTCGGCGACGGTACGGAGCATTTCATCCGACTTGTCATACATTCCTTCGCCGGCCGTAACATCATTGACAATGAACTGGCCGATGGTGTCGAAGGTGCGGCGGACGACGGATGGCCAATATGTGTCGACGGAGATGGCAATTTCGGGGAATTCCTGCCGGATGGCTTTCAATGCTGGTTCGAGCCGACGGCATTCTTCGTCTTCGCCGACGGGGTCGGATCCCGGTCTGGTGGAGCACGCACCGATGTCGAGTATCGTGGCGCCGTCTTCGATCATTTGGGCTGCACGTCTGACAATGCGGCCGAGGTCATCGTTTCCCGAGCCGTCCAGGCAGCGGCTTTCAGCGTAATATGAGTTGTCCGTGATGTTGATGATGCCCATCACGTCGATTTTTCTTCCTGGGTTCATAGAGTTCATAGTTTGCAAATATAATCAACTTTCGGCATATTCCAGACATGAAAAATCCGGGATGGCTTGTGGGCCGTCCCGGAAGATTCTATTTAGATAAGCAAGTGACTATTTGAAAATCTTGATGTTGTCGATGAACCAGCGTTTCTGTGTTACCTTGTCGTCATCCGTAAGGTCTGTCGGGCGGATAGATATCCTGTCGGTAGACTTCAGTCCTTTTATCTGAATCGTGACATTTTTCCATTTCAACTGGCCTTTTTCCCAGTCATTTACAAGAACATCGCTGATTTTCGCCGTACCGGCAGCAGTAACGATCTGACCGTCGCCTTCAATCTCCACTACAAGCTTGACCTTGTCAATGTTGCCTTTTCCTGTCATGTGAGGACTCCAATCGAATGAGAGTGTCACATCAGAACCATCGGCAGCAGCGATTGCAGGCAATTTAAGACCATGATGCTTACTGGTCGCACCGAATTTCATATAATATTTCTGCGAATATGCGCTCTTTGCAGCAGGGTTCAGCATCTCGTATCCAATTTCAGCAAACTTGTCCAGCAAACCTTTCTGAGTAGTCTGCGTATAGATATTCGGGGCGTTGCCACTTGCATTGTTTTCACCTACGGAATCCCCTGAGCCATAAGCATCAGCCCAAGGTTTGATCCACATGAAATCATCAAAATAGTAGACACCCGAAGCGGCCTGTGAAACATTGAGTTTGTATTCATAACCATAATCCGCATTGGCAAATACTATTTCGCCATTTCTCGTTTCAGCAGCGGTATTCGCTTCGAACTGAACCGAAATCGGATATGTTCCGGCCTCAGGGACACCTGCAGCAGGCAGTTTGATCCATGACGGAGCCGTAACCGTGAAAGGAACATTGGACTGGACAGTAAACTTCTTGGTCTCACCGAAACCTGAAATCGTAGTGACTCCGGAATATGAGGTGATTTTGACTTCCGGTTCGAACTTGTTCTGGTCCACGGTCAAGACTGATTCAATGTTACCCTTGTAGAAACGGATTGTCGCAGTTCTTGCTGCTCCTGTAGCATTGGCTTCAGCCTTGAATTTCAATGTCTTGGACTCGACCATCGCCTTCGTGGAGACTACCGGCACGGCGGTAATCCAGGAGTCGCTGATTTCCGTCTGGAAATCAACATTGGCCTGAACCTTGACGGTGAACTCTTCTCCCTTGCCGCTGACAGTCTTCTTGTTGCCGTCAGAGATGCTGATGAGAGGGTCGAGATCGCCGCCGGCAGCGGATTGAACTACTGTGATATAGTAGTGTGACACACCTGACTTGATGTCGATCTGGCCTTTTCTTAATGAAGAGGATGTGCTTTCCTTACATGTAACGACGATGGTCTTTTCATCATCTGCTTCTCCTGCAGTTTCACTGAGGGTGATCCAATCCACATTCGGTGTCAATGTAAATGCACTGGTGGATGTCACCGTGAACTTCTTGGTTCCTTCAGGAACGCCTTCGAAGGTCATGATGTTGTTTTCCAGGCCTGAGACAAGAATATCAGGTTTGGAAACGTCCTCCGTACCTGCGGCAATCACAGAAATTTCAGGCTGATTATCCGAATCGGCGGTATAAGCCAGACGGAAAGAAGATGTATTAGGCACTTCCTGCCACTGACTGCCAGTCCAGTTGCAGCACAAATCAATCTGAACACTACGGCATCAGTTGTATTGGCATAGTTGACTACTGCTGTAATGACATCATTGTCAGCATCGGAAGAACCGCCCTTGAACTGATGGGTATAAGACACCTCCTTAGTTATTGATACAGGTTTTTCCTTGTTGTTGGTATCGCCTGTAATCGATCTTGTGATGAGTTTGGACGCATCTTTCCATTCTTCTCCGTCCTTGTACTGAAGCCTCCAGAGTTTCAGACCGGAGCCGGATGTCCTGGCCTCAAATTTAAGCTTGACAATAGAGCCGGCAGATATTGGCGAATTTGCCTTGAATTCCAGGTAATCACCAGGCCATGCCCCACTGACGCGCGGATTCTTTCCGCTCACATCCAAACTTGTTTTTCCGCCGATTTCGCTTCTGTCAATGACATGATAATAGATCTGGCCGTCACCGGTAACAGGAGCGATCTTGTGCTCGGAAGCCCAAGACGGATAGTCATTGGAAGCGGCAGCCCATTGAACAGGGAAGCCTTCTACTGAAGCTTCTGTCGCAGGATACTGGATTATAGGAATAATGTCAGTGTACTCCTTTACGCCTTCGGTTTCATTCAACTTATATGAAACCTTGAGATTGGCTCCACGGAGGCCACCTGCATTTGCAGATACTGTAAAGTTCAGAGTATCAACGTGCTTGGATGCTACATGCTCATTGGCATCCTTGATCCAATCAACGTCGGTCGTCGCATATTCCTCCATAGGTTCGAGAGAATAATCCCAATCGACATTGGCCAACACCGTGAGCTTGAGTTTCTTGGCGGTGGCATTCACATCGTACTTCGCCTCACTAAGTTCCACAAAATCAGGGCTTTTGCTCTGATGGACAGTAAGAATTCCCGGAAGTTCTTCGAAACCGTTTCCTTTATCGAACCAGATGTAGAAATATGCGTCACGGTCTTCCTTGTTGGAAAGATTTCTGGAAGCCTTGAAAATGAACTTTCCGTCCTTTTCTCCGACTCCAGGGAAAGGTGACACCCAATCATAAACCACATTTTCATCCGCAGGGGCAATTTTCCAGCGGAGGTTGGACCGGACCTCGAAAAACAGAGGAGGCCAGCACGTCATCATTTCCGGTTTTTACGGATTTTTTGGCTGAATATTCCTGATGCGCGAGATTCAGCGTATAATTGAAATTCTCCGAATCCGTGTCGACTATCACATCGCTCCCTACCGAAATGGTAAAATTAGGAGTGCCTTCAATCTTGAACTCTGTCTCCTTTTGGCAAGATACGGCCAACGCAGAGAGAGCCACCGATGACAACACGTAAAATATCTTGTTCATACTAAAATTCATTATTTATTCCTGTGAGAACCATTAAGTTTCAGATATGACCAATCCAATGCAGTATGCATATTGTTGTCTCCGCCCATACGGCTGAGAGCTTCTTCAACATGCTGCTTGTTGGATGTCACAGTATAGTTAGGATAGCCCAACCTTGTAGGGAGTTCATTGTCATTTGCACCTGTGCCGACGCCGATCGTAAGCAACGGATATTCGGTTCTTCTCCACTCATGATACTGCTCGAAACCGCAATAGAAGAGGGACAGGTACTTTTGTGACAGAATCAGTTCCAGCGGGTCTGCATAGATGCTGGTTCCATCCTTTGCGGCAGCCTTGTCATAAGATGCCAACTTCGACTGTTTAAGTGTCTTCACATCGCTCTTCCTGATGGTCTTAGCCGCAGGAGAAGCCTGACCGATGGCATCCCATTTCTCGATATTGGCGTCAAGCGCAGCCTCATACAATGTCTTGGCAGTCTGACCGGATATAGTAAGTTTTCCTCTTTCAACTCCTTCAGCTTCAATGAAAAGAATCTCAGAATAGTCCATGATGAAGCCCGGGAAATCAGCTCTGTTGATGAAGGAATTGTCCGGATATGACGGTTTCTTATTTTCTTCCGCATCCGTATCAGAAGGCAGACAGCCGGAGACAACGCCTACCCAGTCACTCTTTCCCATCTTTCCGAACATTGCCATACGCGGGTCTACGAATATGGACTTGCCCTTGCTGTTGTATTCGACTGTCATCGTTATGACTCTTACCGTAAAGCGATAGCCCTGGAAATTCGTTGCAGTCTGCTTCTCCTGGCCCCAGAAAGACATATATGGGTCCTGAGACTGGAACGGTATCATGGCATTGTCCGAATTCGAGGCCATTACCGGATATTTGGACGGATTGTCGATAACTTCCTGGATCTTGGCCCAGTTGCCGTCGTTCATTCCGGAATAGCGGCAGAGAATCCTGAGACGGAGGCTGTTGGCAAATTTGATCCATTTCATGACATTGTCGCCATACATCTTGTCAAGACCGGATTTGGAAGGAACCGGTTTCTTGGAGAGATACAGACACGCACTGTCCAGGTCATTCAGGAAACAGTCCTGAAGGTCAGCCTGGCTTTCGAACTTAGGTGTCCTGTTCGCAGTGAACTGATAAGCCTCAGTATATGGGATATCACCGAAAAGGTCTGCGAGATTCGAAAGATTATATACCTTCAATATCAGGCCAAGTGCCTCATAATAAGGGTCATTCCACTGCTTCGCCAATGTAATCATGTGCTGGCAATCACCACCGTAACGCGCGTAATTGTCCCAAATCGTCTGCCAATTACCGTTGGTTACTATATATTCCTTGATATGCTGAGTCTGGCCTGCCGTATATGCAGTCATCTGAATCAGCTCATTGTTATAATATTGGCAAAGCTTCTGGGACTGGTATCCGATGCCGTAGAGTATCGGCTCGAAACAGCTGCTCGCATAGATCTTGCCGAAATCCATCTTGTTCGGATTCGTATTTATATCTTCGAAGTCGCCAGTGCAGGCAGTCATGCCGAGGGCAGCAGCCGCACCGAACATTATTTTCTTTATTGTATTCATATCTCTTAGAATCTGATCTTGATGTTGGCACCGAATGATCTGGTCATAGGCAGTGAACCGGACTCGATACCACGTTTGGTATTGGATCCTACATAACCGGTAACTTCCGGATCATAGAACGGATAGTTGGTTATGCAGAAAAGATTCGTAGCATAGGCTGACACGGTAATTCCCTGGATAACCTTGGTCTTTTCCATGAGCTTCTTAGGGAAGTTATAGGAAACCGTGAGTTCTTTAAGCTTGAAGAATGAGTTGTCGTAGATGTATTCTTCGAAGTTGTAGCGGTTTGCCTTATATGTAGAATAGTACGATACTATATCGGTAGTAATCGTATTGTTCTTCTGATAAGTAATACTGCCGTCAGCAGCCTTTATGGCATTCACGCCCGGAGCGACAAATCCGTCATTACGGCCTTCAAGTGTATTCTTGAGCTTACCCTGATAACCGAGGATGCCGGCGGTGACAGAAGCGGTCTTTCCACCGATCTGTCCGGTGAAAGTAGCATTCAATGTAATGTCTCTCCACTTCAAGGATGTCGTAAGACCTCCCAGCCAGTCAGGATTTACATTTCCGTAATATTTGAGATTGGAGCTGTCATCCAATGCCGGTAGTCCGGTCTTGGCATTGATGATATCCATGCCCGAGCAGTCCACCTGGTTTCCGTTTTCATCTAGATAAAAAGAGCCTTCCGGAGCTTGTTTAAGACCAAGTCCCCACAATTCACCCATCTTCTTCCCTACGTAGTCGTAAACGAAGAGACGGCTTCCGATGGTAGTACCGTAGTCCTCCTGGAACGGATTGTCATTGTTCCAGCCGTCATACATTCTCTTGAGAACGCCGATGTTGCGGGACGCATTGATACCGATGGTCCATTTCCAATCCTTGGTCTTGATCGGAGTAAAGTTCAGTGCGATTTCAATACCCTTGTTGCGGATAAGGCCGACATTGGTGGTATAATATTTCGCACCGGTGATGTAATCGTAAGGGACATCATAGATCTGGTCAGTCACATCTGACTGATAGAGAGCGATATCCACGCCGATTCTGTTCTTGAGGAACTTGGCTTCGAGACCGGCTTCCCATGTTTCCACATTTTCCGGCTTCAAATAGTAGTTCGGATAGGTTGCCGCAGGACGGTATCCTCCAGGGAAAGCAGTGGCAGTATATCCGTATGAGATGGAATAAGGAGAGGTATCCTTACCTACATTCGCCCAGGATACACGTGCCTTCAAGAAAGAAACAGCCGGAAGCCAGTCCTGGAATTTAGCGACCTTGTCAATGAGGACAGAGGCGCTGACTGAAGGATAGAAGTATGACCAGTTGCCAGGTGAAAGTGTTGAAGACCAGTCATTTCTGGCAGTAAGATCGAGGTATGCCCAATCATCCCAACCGAGAGAGACAAGTCCATAAAGGCTGTTCACCACTTTTTTCGATCTGTAAGCACTATAATCAGGTTGAGTTCCTGCAGGATAGTTGTTTACGTTATATACGCCTTCTATGTCAAGTTTATCGAGAGTGTATTTCCAGCTCCTTCTATTGTAGGTCATGTTGTTGCCACCGAATCCGGCAGTAAGGGTGAGCCTGTCATGAACGAAAGAATCGGTGTATTTCAGCATGAAGTCGGTATTGAACTCCACAAGGAAGTTTGACTGCTCACGATACCATCCCTGAGTATAATTGTATGTATAGAACGGCTTGCGCTGTGTACGGAACTCATTGGTCACATCGGCTCCCGATTTCAGGTCGAGAGTGAGTTTGTTCTTCCAGAGATTGATATTGAGTCCGATATTGCCGAAGAGCCTGTCCTTGTCTTGGGTATTAGGCATCGCATACAAAATACGGTAAGGGTTATAGTAATTGTTCTTGCCGACAAGCATGTCGGTATCGCTCGTGAAAGTCTCTTTGTTCCAACGTCCCTGGAAATACTCGTCCTTGTAGTTCTTCATAGAGATGTTTGTCGAGTTCCAGACAAGCTGATATACTACGGAGTTGTTCGAATAGCCGGTCGACGGCATATTGTCAGAGTCAGTCATGAAGTAGTTCACATTGGCAGTGAGCTTGATATACTTGTTGATCTGGCTCTTGACAGCGAGTGAAACAGATTTTCTCTTGTAGCCGGTGTTAGGCAGGATATATTCGTTCTTGGTGTTCTTGAATGAGAGACGCACGGAGGTTCCTTTACCATTGCCGCCTTCGATGGAAACGGAATTGTCCCATGTCCAACCAGTACGGAAAAGTCCTGAGTACCAGTCATCCTTATAGGTCCAAGGAGTCCTTTGGGCCAAACCGGTGGCATAATCCATACCGTCTTGCTGGAAGCGCATCTTGCTGGCATCGTACTTTTCACCGAATGCATAACGGCTATAGTTACGAGGCAGGCCTTCTACGTTGTGTTCCGCGTTGAAGAAGTTGTATTCATTCAAGCCGAGGTCGGAACCTGAACCATATTCCGTCTGGAAATCAGGCCAATATCCTGCCACGTCAGCAGTAAATTGGGATGAATAGGTCACGCCGATACCTTTGGCCGTAGAACCTGACTTGGTAGTAATGATGACTGCGCCGTTACCTGCACGTGAACCGTAGAGGGCTGTGGCAGCAGCACCTTTAAGGACTGTAACTGATTCAATATCATCAGGATTGAGGTCAGATGCACCGTCACCAAAGTCAATCGGGTTGTCCTGGTTGGTATATCCGGAACCTGATGCATTGGAAATAGTACCTGATGTGATAGGAATTCCGTCCACGACGTAAAGCGCCGAACTGTTGCCGTCCAGGGAGGATTCACCACGGACTACCACCTTAGTAGAACCGATAGGGCCGGATGCCTTGTTGAATTGCACGCCGGCTACTTTTCCTTCCATACCGCTGAGCCAGTTGGAGTTCTGCACATTGTTAAGGTCTTCTCCGGTCACTTCCGTAGCGGCATAACCGAGAGAGCGTTTTTCTCGTTTCATACCCAGTGCGGTCACGATTACCTCGCTGAGCTGTTCAGAATCCGGTTTGAGAATGATGTCATAAACCGAAGATTTGGAGACCGTGACGTTCTGTGTCTTGTAGCCCATGAACTGGACACTCAACACGTCACCTTCCTTGGCATTGACGGAAAATTTTCCGCTGCCGTCAGTGATTGTAGCTACATTCTTGCCTTCGACAACGACTGTAGCTCCAGCCATAGGCTGGGTCTTATCTGTGTCGTAAACCGTACCGCGGATCTGGCTCTGCGCGTGTAGGGAGAAACTTCCTCCTACGAGCATCAGGACAGAAGCTACTGCAGTCAGCAACGACTTTCCATAAGAGTTGAACATATTGATGCGTTTTATTGGTTTGTATTATTATTTGTATGCTTCTGTGGAGAAGGTCTTAGGACGTTCCATAGTCTCGGTGTAGACATTTCCGAATTCATCCGTAACCTTGATGTCAATGGTGGATGTCGCGGATGTGGCTGTCACCTTGAACATGTGATAGTTTTCCGTCGTGACAAATGCCGGCGTTTCAGTAATCGAGGAATCATTGAAACGCTTGGCTGTCAATGCCGCGATATGAAGCGGGTCATAGCCCTTCACGCGCGTACTTGCGAGCGTCTTTCCGTTCTCCTTGATTTCTATCTTCCATTTCGGATTCCAGTTCCAGATATTGATAAGGACCTCGTTTTTGGAGTTCTTAGGATAGGCATCAGTATATTTCTCGAATTTCGATTTTAATGCTGCCGGCACTTTCGGAGCATCTTTCTCGACAGTGAAATAGACCTCGTTAAGGTCATAGGAACGGAACTGCTCGTCCGCATCGCGTCCAGTACCCTTGTAGCGCCATTTCTTGTCCGTGCCGGTGATGTCCCAGACGGAATACCCGCCAGGTGCGCCGTCGGTGCATATATGAATGCCCGGTGTGAGATATCCCGACCACCACCATGAAGCGCAGACTGCACCGGCATTGTGCTCATAGATGCCTTCAGAGGATTTGTCCACGTTATACAACACGTGGGTGTGTCCGGTTACGAAATCCACCTTGTAGCCCTTGAATTTGGAGATCAATGTACTTGAGTTTGTCAGGTTATAATTGTATATATTCAACAGATTCTCAGCGCCTTTCGCATAAACCGGCGCATGGGAAGTAACTATAACCGGTGTCGTCTTGGAAACATAGGAAAGGTCTTTCGCCAGCCATTTCAGCTGTTCATCAGTAACTTCGGAATAGTATGACCGCTCCGGCTTGGCGGAAGCCGCTCCACCGACATTGGTACAGAGGATATCATCGAGGACGATGTAATGCACGTCGCCGATATTGAATGAATAATAGGTCGGGGCAATGTCTTTCACGTATTCGATCACAGTATTGAAGTCGCCGTCCTTGCACATGTCATGGTCATGGTTTCCGATAGTGTGGAAGAACTGGACTTGCTTCGCGGCATTCTTGAAATAATAATTGACGCTGTTCAGGTATTGCGGAAAGTAGTAATTCCTTGAATACCAATACAGGTCCCAAGTCATATCTCCAAGCGTGATGACATAGGACTTGACATCATCATCCATTATATCCGCCTTGACTTCTTTCATGCAGTTGTCGAACTGATTCAAATCGTTCGTCCTGTCAGCCAGATGCATGTCGCCGAGGAAATACACACGATATTTTTTCTGATTAACCTTTACGAGGTTGAAATCGTGACGTTCCGCCTTGTCGGCTTTCTCGGTCAATGTCGCATGGAACTGAGGAAGCACGCCTTCGGAGCCCACCTCATAACCCTTTGGAATAGAAATGAATACATAGCCCCATTTCTTCGCAGATTTAAACTGATAGACGCCGTCCTTGTCGGTTTTCACCACTTCTACGCCGTCCGAAACGACCACGTCCGCCAGCCCTTCGCCGTCGCAATGGACCACGCCGTACACGTTATTGCCGCCTGTCGGCTCAATGTCGACCACATCGAAGATTATGTCAATGTTTATGTAGCCGACGATCTTCGTCCGGGAATTCCTGCGGACCAGCATTTCGTAGCGTCCGGTGGTGACTTTCGAGTCCAATGTAAATGTGAAACTGCCTTTGTCTATGGACTTGATCTGATTGTCGAAGCTTTCCGCGGTATTCATCAGCACGATTACGTCGCCCTCCTCAGGTCCATGACTTCCTACGACCTTCAATGTCACGTCTCCGCCTTTTTTCGCGCTTACGGAGTTTTCCAGTATTATACCGGAGACATTGATCGGAGTGCCGTCAGGATTATCAGGAGTCTCTTTGGTGCCGTCACAGCCCGAGAATACCACCATGGACAAGGTGGTTAAGAAAACGACAAGAATTCGTTTTAGCGTTTCGTTTCGAAAGTATTTCATATTCGTTATGTTCGTATTCCGTAGTTAATCGGTTTACATTTCGAAACAAAGGTAGTACAAAAAAAGATTTCCCACAAAAAAAAATTAGAGATGGCCAATCCGTAATTATTGGTCATCTCCTCTGGAGCGGAAAACGGGGTTCGAACCCGCGACCTTCGGCTTGGGAAGCCAACGCTCTACCAGCTGAGCTATTTC
>ERZ1035032.843-NODE-843-length-21762-cov-4.314875_pt1 | contig 21762 bp, 11 predicted proteins | sample MGYA00520693_ERZ1035032 | MGnify/ENA primary metagenome ERZ1035032 (study PRJEB33766, sample SAMN09781740) | gut metagenome | biome: gut microbiome | host: Homo sapiens | place: Madagascar | study: EMG produced TPA metagenomics assembly of the PRJNA485056 data set... | reverse complement strand
ATGGTGTTTTGTTTGTACACAGCTCCGGTGTTCCGGCTAATGGCGGTTTGCCGCTTTCAACATCTGATTTTTGTATGCCAAACATAGATACATATTATGATGCAACTTTGAAAGGCGAAGGCGTAGGTGTAACAGGTTATGAAAATCCGGCCATGCATATGACGATGAGCCAATATCGACTTGGAAATACGGTGGGTAAGTTAAAATCGGATGGTTGGTATGTTTTGGACGAAAAAGGCGAAAGAAAGTTGATTGATGCGACAGAAGCGGGTCTGATTACTATGCTTCATGGCGGTATGGCCGGAACCTCCTCCGATATGACTGTAATTTTGCCTTTGAGGGCACAGTTAAAAAAGGCTGTGGAACAGTATATCGATGAACCGCAATTTTATGAGAAGTATTATGCTCCTAAGGCACGTGCATTATTTCATGAGCGCTTAGGTCACATTCAAAATGTAGCAGTTATCGATGGTCATGACATGACAGCCGATGCGCTGCAAGAGGATTATGCTTTGGAACAGGTCACGGTGGAAAACACAACTCATAACGATGGTGATGTGGCTGTAAAGATACGAGGCAACGAAGGCGTAGATCATGGGAGCGTATTTAAGCGTACGATGTCTCTTTCGGGTGAAATCACGGTAAATTTTGATATTAAGATTGATGAAGCAGGAGACTATGCATACACAATTGTGGATGACTATGCCGGTCATCATATAGGTCTGCAATTTTCTAATGATGACAAGCTGAAGCTGCGCACATCTGACGGAGGTTATTCTACGCTTTGTAGGCTGGAACGCAATCGGTGGCATAACATCAGCCTTACAATTAATACAGATCGGCATCGTATGGATGTTAATTTGGATGGCGAAAGTGTTATTCAAGATGTTCTGCTTCCGGAAGATGTATATTACATTAATAATCATGAATTTTCTGCTTCAGGGGTGGATACCGTATTTTGTATTGACAATTTTAAAGTGGCATTTTCCTATTAGGAGAGTGTTGTAAGAGAAAAAATGAAACGGAAAACGCGAATGACATATCATGCGTTGTTAATTGCAGTTTACGGTGAATGCAATTGCGGCAGCAAGAGCGATAAGATGCTTTTGAACATTAAGAGAATTTGAAAATATAATCATGCTTTTTTGAATTTAACTGTTCGTTATAGTATAGTATAATAAAATTTGTATTTAGCACATTTCATATGAGGAGAGTGCAACATTATGAAAAGATATGTATTGTTCTTGTTCGTTACCTTATTAGTGACGCAAATATGTATCTGTCCGGCGTTGGTTTCGGCGGATACCGATGTCGGTGCGGAAGCAATAACCCCTCTTCATTTTGACTTTCAAAATTATCCGGTCGAAGACATCCCTGAGGAGCTTATGACAGCGACAATTCCGGAGGGTGCAACGCCGATTGTATTAGAGGACTGGCAATGGGGAAAAAAAGATGCGGTGTTTCACACGAAGACGTATCAAATGCAATATGGTGAAACACCGGGAGGACAGGGATATCATCGCGTATATCGCGGCTATGGTGCATCGGCCGAAAATGGTAGTGCTCGTTTTGCGGTAAAGCCGAATGCAGAATATCGATTTTCGGTTTTATATTGGAGTGAGTTCAGTCGTTCGTACACAGTAACCGATAGTGGTACAGGCGCAAAATCGGATTATGTACGTGAATTTAGCTTTAGTATGGAATTTTTTGATGAAAATGATAAACTTTCTTTACGTCGTGGTCTTGGGATGCCGGATTGGTCGGGTGATGCAAATGGAACTAACGGATGGAAGCGGGCAGAGTTTACAGTCAGTGCCGGTCTGCTTGAAAGTGCCAAAACTGCACGTCTAACATGCCTGTGTACCTCTATTTTAAATGGATCACCCGAAACAAACGTACTCATAGCCGATTGGCAGCTTTGGGAGTTGCCTGCGAGAGAACTGGTACCATATGCTACAGGAGAGGGAGTTACCTTTCGGGGCGGAGCCGGCAATTTGAATATGAAAATTGAAAGCGCTGTGTATGAAAACAAAAATATAGTGGTGAACACAACGGGTACGCGCTACACTTTTGACACAGTTAATAACACAATTACAGCTGATCAGAAAATTAACATGGATAGAACGGTCTCGCGTTGGACATCTGACCGTAGTTTTGATAATTTACGTATCAAAACCAAAAATGATAAAGAGGTAGTTATTTATAACAAAAATATTACCTTTGGTGTACAGATGGATGGCAATTTATTTTTAACACCGCATAACGGCGATGTGAAACTTGTATGTACCAGTGGCATTGCCGGGCAATGGAATCGCTACAGCAACGGGTACCTTTTATCTTACGATGATATGGGCGGTTTTTCTGTTACGCCTGATATACCAATTGGTACACAGAGATTGTGTCGGGCAAGAGCGTTGACTGACGGATTGGATTTTACGAGACTTATTTTTGAAAATCAGATTGAAACACAAAATGCAGAACGCAATCGTTTTATTTCGAATGCAGAAGTCGGATGGCAGTTTGAATATATCATTTCGCCGGGTGAACGGTTGTGCATAGGAACATTTCCGCCCAGAAAAATGGACTGGAACGGCGTATTGAACAAAAATCATCGTTCTGTCTGGCCGGCTTCACAATGGGCGCTGCAAATGGCAAAAAATAAGGCAGAAGAAGAATTGACGAGTATTACATTATGGTCATTTTCCTGGTATGGCCATCTTGGAAACCAATACAGTGAATATTATCAGATTGACGGCCGCGAAGAAATTATGAAAGCAATGGTAAACGCAGCAAAGAAAAATGATATTAAACCTATTATGTATACATCTATGCACTTTTATAAAAATCGTTATTCGCCGGATCGGTATATTCAAGAGGTACAGCGTTTAAAGGATGAATATGGAATTGAGGGAGTTTATTCGGATGGAACTCCGGCTGAAGGAGCTTGGATCGTAGCTTATGAAGAAAGTCGTATGCTGCGTGAGATGTTTCCGGATGGAGTCTTATTTGTACATACTTCGGGAGTTCCGGCTAATGGCGGCTTGCCGCTTTCGTCGTCCGATTTTTGCCTCCCAAATGTAGATACGTATTATGATTTTACGGTAAAGGGCGAAGGTGTTCGTGTTACAGGTTACGAAAACCCTGCCATGCATATGACAATGAGTCAATACCGTTTGGGAAACATTGTTGGTAAATTGAAATCAGATGGTTGGTATGTTTTAGATGAACAAGGTAATCAAGCCTTGATTGATCCGACAGATGCCGGTCTCATTACAATGATTCATGGAGGGGCAGCGAATACATCGGCAGATATGAAGGTGATTTTACCTCTTAGAGCACAATTAAAAAATGCAGTTGAGCAATATATTGATGAGCCGCATTTTTATGAAAAATATTATGCTCCTAAGGCGCGGGAATTGTTTCATGAGCGCTTGAGCCACATTCAAGATGTGGCAGTTGTTGATGAAACCGAAATTATGAGTGCGGCAGTATTAGAGGAAAATTATGCTTTGGATAATCTATCTGCTGAAAATGTTTTGCGTAACTGCGGTGTTGCGGTAAAACTTCGTACGACTTCCGAGGAAGAGCGAGGAAGTGTATTGAAACGCACAATGTCACTTTCGGGTAAGGTACAAATCAAATTTAGTATCCGATTAGATGAAGCCGGACAATACGCTTATGTGATAGAAGATCCTTACGGCAATCACGATGTATCTCTCTCTTTTACCCCGGATGGTAGGCTGCAACTGAATACATCAGAAATGAATAAAAGAACGTTATGTAAAATTACAAAGAAAAAATGGCATCGCGTTTTGCTCAACATTGATACAGATGCGCATACTCTTGAGGTTATGGTAGATAACAAAAAGATTTCGGATACGATAACTTTGCCGCAGAAATTATACTATATTAGTACACATCGGTTTACAGCTGAAGGCAACGGGTCAGCATTTTGCTTAGATAACTTTAAGGTTTCGTATTCATATTAATCAATTTTTATACTTGTCTTTATTAGGCAGGTAGGTACAATAAAAAATAAAAATAGGGAGGAAGTACAAAGATGAAAAAAAAGTTAATTTCGTTTGTTATGGTCATTTCGCTTTTAATGGCACTGTTGCCGACCGCCTTTGCAACGGCAGATACGGTGACAAGCGGCGCACAGCCTGATTTGACGGCTGAAGGTGTGATTGTTGTTAAAAATAACGAAATGAATGATGCAGCTCCGGATTCGCGTTTTAGGGTGGGTCACACAGATGCGACAACAGGTTGGACGCATGGTAATGGAGAAATTGTTTCTTCAGGCGTAAAGCTTCAATATCAAGCATGGCAAACGGATAGAATTGGCTATGGCGGTAAACGGGCGCTTGGTCTGAACAACGGGTGGGGCATGTATGCCGATTGGTGCCCGTTCCCCGAGAATGACGTGACAAAGGCCGGGGCGTATGAGATATGGGTATATCTTCCCGAACTGGAGGCTACCATGTGGGATGGCGACAAACCTTTTGATAAGGTTGCCGGAGGCAGAATACAGTTAGGAACACCGGGATTGCATGCTGTTTATATGGTTCACTCCAAGACACCGAATTATGTGTTTAGCGGCACAGCAGCAACAGCTGTGAATGCACCAAACGCAAATGTAGTTGAACCGCGTTATTACGTCAATCAATATGAGGTTTTAGGCGGAAAAGCCGGATGGTTTAAGTTGGGAGGAACACATTACTTTGGTGGAACAGGTAATGATTATGTTCGGCTTTCTACTTATCGCTGGTATGAAAATGCATATGCCAGTGCTGTAGCTTTTGTACCTGTAAGCAATTCGTCCAGCGCAAAATTGACTAAGGTTCATACAGCCGTCAGTGCAGCCAAAACCAATTTGAGCGAATGCTCACCGGCTAGTGTTACGCGCATCTTAGCAGAGACGGCGGACGTGAAATCTAATCAAATTGTACGTGAAATTCCGTCCAAGTATGCCGGCGGCGGTACAGACAACAGCGGGAACAGGCTGTACAGAAAAGCATACTTAGTGCTTGAGGCAGAAGACGCAAACGCAAAAATTTATAACGGTACGATTTGTATAGGAACCGGTGTTGGTTTTCTTGAAAAACAAATTGACCGGGGGACAAGCAATGAGTTCTTAATTCGTGTGGTCTCTGCAGACGAAAGCGTAACAGAGTATTATGATGTTTCCGTTGTAGCGAATGAAGACAATCAAAATGAATATCGTGTGACAGAGAGTGCAACTTACACGGATGAGCATTTTGAAGGTGTTGTGGGACGTGTCGAATACTCAAATGATTATACAAGATCCTTTACGCCGGTTCGATATCCTACCAATGAACAAAAATATAATAATGAAAATGTTGCATTATGTGCCGAATGGAATACGCGTTTAATGCTTGAAAATTTAGGGGCACACGCCACATGGACGACGAACGACGTATCAGAAGGCTTGCATGCGGTATATGTTTACCCGAATATGACTGCAAAGGGACATGGTGAACACGCCGAAGTTATTATAAATCATGCCGGACTCCGAGAAAGTGTAGCGATCAAGCCGGGGCAATATCATGCAGAACAGGTTGATTATCTGAATGCTTTAAACGGCGTTTACGTCGGTACGTTTTATTTTGACGGAAACGGAAATGAAAGTATTTCAATCATGAAAAATGAAGAAGCAACCGACTGGTCACAGACGGGAGAAGATCTTGGTTGGTCTAATAAAAAATATCATACAGGTCACGTTGATGCTCGACTTAGGATTCAAGGTATGCATTTAGAGTCCGCGCCGTATTATGCAGCAGCATCTGATTTTGACGGAGTGGTGGTTTCAACAGACAAGACTTCGGTTTCTGCAACAAAGACGATGTTGGCAGAGGGAAACTACATTTTGCCGATTGCTGCATATGGTGCAGAAACTGTCAAAGTTAAATTAGTTGGATCCAACAGCGTATATGAATCCATCAAAATTAACGGTCAAGAATTAACGTTAAAAGATAGCGAAGGCGAATCGGTTGCACCGGCACAATGCCCGGTAACGATTCCTGTTGTTCCCGGATTTAATACAGTCAATGTAGAGATTAAACTGCAAGGCAAAGCCAGTCAGCTTTACACATTTGATATTTTTTGCGAAACGACAAGCAACAGTGCAACAACGAAAGTGGATGCTGATTTAATTCAAACCACGTATGCGCCGCTTTCGACAACATATGCAGCCAATACGGCCGGATATTTAAAGGAAAATGTGGCAGAAGCGACATTTGCTTTGAGTGAAACGGGTGCAGCAGCTCCGGGATACTATAAGGTATTGGCTTGGAAGCCGGGATTTACTTTCCAAACCTATGATCTTGATGCAGTATTTGGCAATAATACAACGCCGTATGGTACGGATCATCAGCGGATTTCAATTAACACCGGAGTACAAACCGTTATCAAAGATATAGACTGGTCTGCAACGGATTGTCGTTGGGTTGAATTGGGACAATATTATTTTGATGGCAGTGCTGACTGTGGTGTAACCTTTAAAAATAGTGCTGAGGATAATTCCTTACTGGACACGGTTAAATTTCTTAAGCTAAATGAAGGCGTTGAGATCAATGGTGTCTATTATACTGAATCTGAACTTGCCAACGAGTCTGTAATTGAAACAGATTTATCGAGCGTCAGCATAAAGAATTTTCTGTCTTCTGCAATTACAGTCAATGGTAACACGATTGCGGCATTGGCAGAACATACATGCTTGTTGACAGAGGGTATTAATACGATTGTTCTTGAGACAACAGATGATTCGTATGAAGCTATTGTGGTAAAAAAAGGAAGTGTTATTAGCTGGAAGAGCAAGGATGTAACATATGATGGAGAGTCATCAGCGCTGGATTCTTCTGCAAACGGAGGGTTAAATGGAAACGGTTATGCAAAGTCTTACGGCCTTCCTGTTACATTTAAGCCATCCTCGCTTACAGCAGGTCCGGCTAAGGTTTATGCATATTTCATCCCTGTTTCTCAAGATGAATTATATGAAGGCGACACAACAACGGTTAGCGTTAAAGCCAATATTGGTGGCGAAAGTGTTACATCGCAAAGTGTGACACCGGAAACGGAAGGCTGGATGGAAATCTCTGAATTTAACTTTTCCGGTGATGGACAAGACAGTATCACGTTAGACGAAGGCGTATTTTTTATCAGTGCGATTAAGATAGTGCCGGATTTATTTGATGTAACTCAACCGAAACTGAATATAGCAAACGGAAAAATGACAGCTTCTGTATATGCATATACATCAGAAGATAATTCGGCCAATATTATTGTAGCGGTGTATGATAAAATGACTCATAAGCTGATAGACTGCAATGTAAATCATTATGATGTTACTCAAGGTGTGCACACAATGACAACCAAACCAATTGATTATAATGCAGAAACCAATACGGTAAAAGCATTTGTTTGGAAAGATATGTCGACCTTAACACCGTTGATTGCAACCGCAAATTAATGAAATTTGGTTGAGAGGATTACATCCCCGATATGATTTATCTATCGGGGATGTAAAATTCGAAAGGAGTACTGCTTTGAAAATATCTATACGAATCCTTGCCCTTTTGTTCACTCTTTTATTGTTGCCTTATCATATAATGTATGCATCTGAGGTTACAGAGGTTTATGCATATTTGGATGAAAGTACAATTGTGACCGGCGGCACTTCACCTTTTGGGGAGGGGCACACGGTCACGGTGAAAATTATGCAGCAAAACGAAATGATATTTTTTCAGTTTACAAAAACAAAAGAGAATGGTAGCTTTGAGTTTCGCTGCGAATTGAATCCGCTTGTTCATCCAACGGGTAACTACACGATTGTTTTAAGCGGTGCAGGACTTGATGCAGTGACGGTACCGGACGAAATCAAATTTTTGGGCGGTTCCGAAGCAGAAGCTTTACTAAAAAGCATAAATCAAAGTAAAACAGCGCAGGAAATGGAATCGGTATTAACTGAAAATGCAAATGTTATTGGTATTCGTCTTGATGGAGCTATTACATTAGTACAAAATAAAACCACGGTTTATTCTTTTTTGGCGGAACAGCATTTTAACAGTCTTCCGCATGTAGCAAATGTTTTCAATACTGCAACAGCTATACAGCAAATTAATGAAAGTGACAGTTCAAAAATACGGGCATTGTTAAGCGATTACGCGGATCTTTTGGAATTGCCGCTTGATGACGTTCGAAGATTAACGGAACAGCAGCAGGAGGCAGTGTATTCGCTTCTTTCCAATACCCAAATCGGTCTATCGGCAGACGAGTTAAAAAAAGATTTTGACGCAGTTGTTTACACGGTTATGATAAACGATTTAGGTAGTGATGACGCGGAACTGATACTGAATTATCTGGCGGAATGTAACCAAAAAGAACTGGTGAAGGTTGACTTAGAAGGCTATATGGCACTCAGCCAAAAGAAGCAAGCATCGGTGATTGAACAATTGATTCAAGAAAAAAAGAAAAGTCCGTTTACCGATCTTGCGGAGATTGCTTCTGCTTTTAACCAGGCGGTTAAAGGGGCAAAAGAGGAAACAAAAAATAGCGGGGAGAGTACATCCTCATCTTCTGGTCGGGGTCGCGGCAACAATGCTGTAGCAAGTGTAAAAAACCAACCAACGACGAACGGGACAACATCAGCTCCAATGGTAACACAGTTCACAGATACGGATAGAGTTCCTTGGGCAGTACCGTATATTAACAAATTGGCGAGTCGTGGTATAGTGAATGGACGCACAGAAACAACATTTGAACCGAACGCTAGTGTGACAAGGGAAGAATTTGTTAAAATATTAGTTGCTGCAATTAATATTCCTGATATGACAACCGAAAAAACATTTGATGATGTCACAAAAGAAAGCTGGTATTACGAACCGGTTATGAAAGCTTATGCTGCTGGTATTATTAACGGCACAGCTTATAAAAGATTCGGCGTAGGGCAAGCCATTACACGTGAGGAAGCTTGTACAATTTTATATAGAGCCATGCTTTTGATGGATTATCAAATTTCGGTTGATCAAACACAGTGCAATATTGCTGACAGGGATGTCATTTCGGCTTATGCGGTAGAGGCAGTAGAGGCAATGTATCGTGCGAGAATTGTAGAGGGTGTGGGTAATAGATGCTTTATCCCGCAGGGAATTGCGACACGTGCAGAAACGGCTAAGATAATCTGTGCTTTATTGGAAAGGATTGAAATTTTATGAAAAGAATAAAACGAGTTATATCAATTGTTTTATTGATGGTTCTTTGTCTTTCGACATGTGTGTTTGCTTCGGAAGGTAATACCATACAAAATTTCGTGTTGCGCCCCGAAAACTTTACAATGAATAATGACTGGAAAATTAAAAATGATATATCGCAATATGCGAATAGTATTCCGGGCACATATATGGAGTCAACACAAAATAATTCGGCAGTTACAGCTTCCTTTTATATTAATGAGCCGGGTGTGTATCGAGTTTGGGCGCTGGTTCTTGATAGTACAGATGGTTATTTGCAGGGTTACACACAAATATCAATAGACGGAATTAAAGACAGTATGCGTTTTGGCTCTGCATTCGAGAACGGCTTTATGTGGTCTGCCGCAAATGATAGCTATCAACTTGATGAAGGATTGCACACAGCTACGGTACACATGGGGAGTATTAAGTCGGCAGTTGCGGCTGTATTTATTACTAACAGTTTAAGCCTTGCGTTAAGTGAGACTACGGATTATGAAAGTTTAATTCTCCCTTATGAAGATCATATTGCACCAACATTTGAAGGAGATATTTTGCTCCCTGCTTCGGATAATGGCGACTTTACTTATACAATACGCTTTCCGGAGGCGAAGGATGACGCAGCATTGGCGGCTTGCTTATACTATTTCAATAATCAACTGATTACGGTAGACGAGGATGGCCGTTTTGTAACCCCGAAGCTTGCGCCTGCTTCTTCCTACACATTTAAGGCTATTGCTTATGACAGGCTTGGCCACCAAACCCAAATTGAGAATACATTGGATTTGTCTGAATGGAAGTTATTGTCATGTACACTCAAAAATCAAGATGGAATTGAAATAAAAGATTTAAGTGAGTTGACAAACGCGGATGAGCGCATTCAGCTTCTGGCTCAGTTTTCATCAACGCTTCCCGGTCGGCCGACAGCACGTTTCTTTATCGGTATTTATACAAAGGACGAAAAACAACTTGCTTTTTTTAATTTTACTACAGTGCAAGCTTCGGGCGGTAAGGCAAATAAATCGATTATGCTGGATTTACCCGCAACGATTACCGAGCATGCGGAGAACTTTGTTATTAAAGTTATGTTGCTGGATAGGACAACACAAACTCAACCTTTAATTGAAGGGTTTATTTTGGGAGAAGCGGAGGGAGTCAATTGAAAAGGATAGTTGTTGTTTTACTTTCAATTTTATTACTTAGTCAGAGTGTATGTGTTTTTGCTGCATCGGAAGACCGTATGGGAAAAAGCGACGCCTCTGCTATTACGGTTATTAAGGATTTAGGATTGTTAACTTTGTCCGAGTATAAATCTGAAGCAACTGTCAGGCGCCAGGACTTGGCGGAGATTGTGGCATCTTCTCTTTTAAATGGAACGGTTTCAAAAACAACCAGTATATTCACTGATGTTGGTAAGGACGATGAAAAAGCGGTATATATTATGGCAGCCTATAATTTAGGAATTATGAAAGGCTACTTTGATGGCAGCTTCCAACCGTACAGAATCGTGACATATAACGAGGCAGCCAAAACCTTGGTTACTATGTTGGGATATGGGGGATATGCTGAACTCAAGGGTGGTTGGCCCAAGGGATACCAAGCGGTTGCGACTGAGTTGAAACTGAATCGTGGCGTGGATGTGCGGTATGACGACCCCATTACATTGGGACACTTATGCATGATGGTGCAACGCGCACTGGAAACTGATATGATGGATTACGACACGGTAACAACCGACGAGCTGCGCTATACAATTGTGGAAGGCCGCACGATTTTAGATCAGTATATGGGTATTTCTATTGTAGAAGATAAAATGACGGCGAATCATATTACGGTGTTAAGAGGAACAGAAAAAACGGAAAAAGGAAAAGTCCTGATTGGCGGTAAGTTATATAGATCAGCAGCACCCGGATTAGCCGATCAATTGGGTGCAGAGCTGAAATGTTATGTGAAGGAAATGGAGGGCATTGACACAGTTGTTGCATATGAAAGAAGAAAAAACACAGGAACCGAATTGCTCTTACATGATGAGAACATTGTGTCTGTTGAAGCGGATAAACTGATTTACACAGACGAAACCGAAAAAGAGAGAAGCATTAAGCTGGATAAAAAAGCAGAATTGATTTACAATGGAGAAAAAATATATTCTTGGACGAGCGAAAACATTCCCACAGTCAATAGCGAAATCCGTTTTATGGATTCGGACGGAGATGGCAGCTTTGATCTGATTTTTGCCAATCGGTTTGTCAATTATGTTGTGCGCAGTTATGTAGAAAATACACAAACAATTTATCTTGATACGGCAAGAAACACAACGCAAAGCTTGATACTTGATGCCGACAAAGGTCAATCATATAATCTCTGCGAGGCAGACGGAACGGAGATTTCTCCGTCGCAGTTGGCGCAGGGCGATGTTCTGTCGGTAGCCGCCGGTGCAAGCGGCCATTGTTATATTATATATCGAAGCACAAAAAGCGTTACGGGTATTTTGAAAAGCCTGGATGAAAATACGGTCAAGCTTGATGACAAAGAGTATACTTTAGATGGAGATTGGGGTACTTCCGTCAAGGAACGTCTGATTCTCAATAAAAAGGGTGTTTTTTACTTAGACTACCGAGACAGAATCTCAGATGTATCGTATGATCAGGCTCTGTTAAACCAATACGCTTATTTGGTTGATATTGCTGTTGGGTCAGGATTAAACAAAAATGTTCGCCTCAAAATGTTTTGTAAAGATGGCAGTTTTAAAGTGTTTGATGTTGCTGAAAAACTTACATTAAATGAGGTTGAAGCTAAAGCAATTGATATTACTAAGGATTACAACTTTATTAGTGGCGCTTCGGTTATTCCGCAGTTGGTTGTGTATGATACAAACGCGGCCGGTGAAGTATCTTTATTGGATTCGGCTGAAGATGGTAAAGGTTATGCAAGTGATGAGGAACGAACTTTGCATTTTACGCTGGACAATATAGTTACCGGAGCAGTGCGCGGTACAACGACCCGATTATTTGCTACGCGATATCTTCTGACGGATGATCTGCTAACCTTTGTTGTTCCGACTGACGTGACAGAGGAAGACAAATTTTATATCATGCCCTCATCGGACTATGTTGACAGCACGTATTTAAGTAAAGCACGTTTATACGATGTAGACGAAGATCAAAGACTGAAAGTTGTGGTATGCAATTATGACGAAAGCAATCTTTTAGGGGTACGTAACCAAGGAATTATTACATCTGTTTCAACTGCTGTTGATGCAGAGGGAAATGAGGGAATGAAGCTTTGCGTGCAGACATCGTCAACGGCAAAAAGCGAAATCTTTTTGACGGGGGACGTAAGAGTGAACAATTGGGAAGGCATCTATGCAGAAGGTGATGTGGATTATTATATTGGTGCGGACGGATATAGATATATGGATCAAGCCAAATTGCGCAAGGGCGATGTTATTATGTATTTCCGGGCAAAGCATACCGGTAAATATATTAACAGTAAGCTTTTATTCCGGCCAAATGAAAATTTAAAACCCAAAGAACTCAGTGTATTGGCCAGAAGTGAATTTGTTAATCATTCAAGTGCAACATCCGTGTACGGAGAAATTTTGAAAAAGGTAGCTGGGGCAGTTGTTGTTAAGGTTCCGGATGCAAGTAATTCAATAACGCCCGGGTGGATTCGGACGTGTCCGATTCAGGCAGCAACGAATGTGGTGCGTATCGATAAGGAAACAGGCAGAATACAACCGATATCTGTTGAAGAATTGAATATTGGCGAAAATATATATGTATTCTGTCAATTCGCACATGTTCGCATGGTTGTTGCAATGTAAGGGAGGAACGCAAAATGTCAAAAAAACATCAAAGATGGGGCTGGGTTTTTGTTTCGCCATATTTGATCGGTTTTATTATTTTTACCTTCGTGGCAGTCCTTTTTTCGGGCTATGTATCGTTCACTGATTATAACCTGATACGTACACCAAATTGGATTGGCATAAAAAACTATAGCAATATTTTAAAAGATCCGGCAGTATGGGCATCTTTTCGGAATGTGCTGATATATGGTCTCCTGGTGGAATCTATGCAGCTGGTTTTTGGATGTATCCTGGCTGTTTTGATGAATGTTAAAACGAGGGGGATGGGTGTCTATCGAACTGCGTTTTTTATTCCCGGGCTGGTTTCGATGGTTGCCGTTAGCTTTGTATGGACATACATGTATAATCCTTCTTATGGTATTTTTAATTATGTATTTTCATATTTGGGTATAGGACCGTTTAAATACACCTTTTCGAGCAATTGGTTTGAATTTCTCGTTTCGATTGCTTTTATGAATACTTGGCGTGGCTTGGGCTATATTATCTTGTATTTGTTAGGGGCTTTGCAAAATATCAGCACAGATGTTATCGAAGCCTCGATGATCGACGGAGCAGGGAGGATTCGCAGATTTTTTTCAATTACATTGCCGTTGATTACGCCTACAATCTTCTTTTTGTTGGTAATTGGTGTTATTAATTCCATACAAGCATTTGACAGCTTTTATGTTATGGTTAACAATGCAGAAACAGGAGCAAATATTGAATCTGTCGGGATGTTGATTTATAACCATGCTTTTGTTTATAACGAAATGGGTATTGCAGCAGCTATATCGTGGGTATCGTTTGCGGTTATGGCGATACTTACAGTAATGCAAAAAAAATTGGAGAAGAGGTATGTTCATTATGCATGATTCAAAGGCTAAAGAAAAGGCTGGTAAAATTGTACTTCATTTATTCTTGATAGCAGGTTCTCTGATCATGTTGTTTCCGTTTTTTTGGGCACTTTCGGTATCGTTACAGGGGCCGGGTCTTGCTTATGTAACGCCGCCGCGGTTTTTTGGACCTCCGTATTTTTTTGAAAACTATATGACAGCTATCAAAGAAGCGAACATGTTGCATTACTGTTTAAATAGCCTTTTGATATCACTGATCTGTGTTATTGGCGCTGTTCTTTCCAATACCTTTATCGGTTTTGGTTTTGCACAATATAATTTTAAAGGGTCGCAACTTTTGTTTTTAACAGTATTGGGCACTATGATGCTGCCGAATAACATTACAACGATTGCGCATTATGTCATTTGGCGTACCTTTGGTGCTTTGGATACATATGTTCCCTTAACACTTCCGAGTTTTTTCGGCGGTGCAATGCTGATTTTTTTGTGCAGACAACATTTTTTAAGCATTCCAAAGGATTTGTATGCGGCGGCATTAATGGATGGTGCTAATCCTCTCCGCATCTTCTTTCAGGTATATCTTCCTATCTCTAAGGTTATTATTGCGACTATTGCCGTACAGACCTTTCAAGGTAGCTGGAATAATATGTTCCAATCTTTAATTTACCTGACGACAAGATCCAAATATACAATAGCAATTGGATTGCTCTATCTGCAAGGAACATTTGAAGCCAATAATCTTGAAATTTTGATGGCGGCATCTGTAATTGCGATGCTTCCTATGATAATTGTTTACTTTTTTGCTCAAAAGCAGTTTGTAGCCGGTATGGTATCGGGAGCCGTTAAGGGCTGATTTTGCAGAGGTTAAATTTATACAAATTATATGTATTATGAGGAGGTTTTTAAAATGAAAAGAGTTTTAATGATTGGGTTGGTTCTAGTGCTGTCCATGGGGTGCATGACAGGATGCGGAAAGGACACGGCAAGCGGGGGAACAGTAACTTTACACATGGGTTTGCCCAGCGGCGCTGATATTACCTCGCAAAAAATTGTGGATAGTTTTCAAAAAGAACATCCTGAAATTAATCTGGTTATCGATGAGGCGCCTTGGAATGATTTTAAACAAAAATTGAAGTTGCAAATTACATCGGGCAATGCTCCAGATGTGTTTATTACCGATTCCATGTATACAGCCGTACTGGGGGCAAACGGCGCAGCACTTGATCTGACAGATAGAGTTGAAAAGGACATTAAAACGGAAGAATATGCAGAGACGTTATTTGCCGCACGAGACGCGCAGGGACATTTGTGGGGCGTGCCGCATGGTATCAATCCGCTTGCGGTTTATTATAATCAGAATCTGTTCGATGAAGCCGGGTTGCCATATCCGACGGAAGACTGGACGTTTGAAGAATTGTTTGAGACGGCAAAAAAACTGACGAAGGATTTAGATGGCGATGGAGAACCTGACCAATACGGAATGATGAGTGGAACAAATATTACGACCGGTTGGTTGCCGATGATCCTTGCAACAGGCGGTGCGCCGTTGGATGAAAGCCGCACGAAGGCGATGTTTAATGATCCTAAAACCATTGAAGGTCTTAAAAAGTATGTAGAAAAAGTTTGGGATGGGTTTGAGCCCAGCACGGAGTGGGCAGCAGCACAGGGCGGCACGGCAGCCTTTTATATGGGTAAGATTGGCATGTACATTGGGTTACATTCCAACATTCCTGTTATCGAAAAAAATAAAGCAGATGGCTTGCGTTATGATGTACAGATTATTCCTTATGGTTGGGATGGAAAAAGGCATTGTGTATATGTTCCGAATTTATGGGTAATCAACGCATCGGCAGGTGAGGCAGAAAAGGAAGCCGCATGGACATGGATACAGTATTATTTGAGTGAAGAAGCACAAACAGTTATGAATGAAGAAGGATTGGATGGAATACAAACAAAGCTCTCGGTTTTAGAGAAAATGCAAGGCTTAGAGACAACCCCGGCCAATATGCAAGCGTTTTCACAAGGCTTGGACGAGTATGGCGTTACCTTATTTGAAAATGACACCATTGAAAAATGGAATAAAGAGGTTACCGATATTACTCTCAGAATGTTAAATAAGTTGACAGATTTTGACAGTGGTGTTGCGGAACTGCAAACGAAAGTTTCGGCAATATTGGCAAAGGAGTATTAATAGTTTTGGGTGTATTTATGTAATGTCTTTTAAGGCAGTACATAAATACACCCTCTCATGCTATCAACATGTAGTGCATACTTTTATGAGGAGTTTTTTGATGTTAAAACACGTACGCCAAATACCGCAGACCGTTATACAGACATATACGGAACGCTTTAACAAACAGGATGAGGAATGTTACCAAAACGATATACCCAATCGTGCGGCAGCAGATTTTTTGCAAAATCATATTCCGCTTATGGAATGTTCCGATAAAACCCTTGAAGAAATCTACTATTTCAGATGGTGGACATATCGAAAGCATATTAAAAAAACGCCGGAGGGTTACATCATAACCGAATTTCTGCCGGATGTCCCCTGGGCAGGCGCTTATAACAGCATTAACGCGGCCAATGCGCACCATATAGCCGAAGGACGCTGGCTGCGAAACGGCGCGGTTTACCTAGAGGATTATATTCGTTTTTGGCTGCACGGAACGGGACTTTCCCGCCGATACAGCACTTGGCTCATTGCTGCAGTTTGGGACTATTGCCTTTTGCATAACGATTTTTCCGTAGGCACGGAAAATTTAGATGCTATGTGCGCGTATTACGAGCAGTGGGAGGACGAGCACTTAGAACCCTGCGGTATGTTTTGGTCGATTGATAACTTTGACGCAATGGAATATACCATCAGCGGCACACCGCTGACCGTAGGAACCGCAGCGTTTCACGGGGGAGACAAAGGATTCCGCCCCACGTTAAACAGCTATATGGCTGCGGATGCAGCAGCCATCAGCCGCTTTGCAAGGCTGGCCGGTCGGGAGGAGCTTGCCGATGAATACCACCGGAGGGCGGAAGCTTTGCGCAAGCTGATAAACGAAAAGCTTTGGGACGGGGACTTTTTTAAATCCTTTCACTGTTTGGATGAAAACGGCTCCGTCAGCTTTCGTCCCATGCCGAAAGAACGCAATGTGCGTGAGCTTATAGGGTATGTTCCCTGGTGCTTTGCATTGCCGTATCCGGGGCGCGAAACAGCCTTTGCCTATTTAAAACGTGCAGAGGGGTTTGAAAATCGGTACGGTATGACAACCGCCGAACAAAATCATCCCCGATTTTTATTTAAGGCACAGCACGAGTGTTTGTGGAACGGATATATTTGGCCTTATGCAACCGCGCAGACCTTAACGGCTATGATGCAGCTTTTGCACGGCTACGATCAAACGGTGATCAATCCGCACGACTTTTATGCAAAATTGCATCAGTATGCCGCTTCTCAATACCGAACCGATGAAAACGGTGTCCGAAAGCCGTGGATTGATGAAGTAATCGATCCGCGAAACGGTGAATGGTATGCCAGACAGGTTTTAAAGGATATGGGCTGGCTACAGCAAGTCGGCGGTTACGAGCGCGGCAAGGATTATAACCACTCGACGTTTTGCGATTTGGTTTTAAGCGGATTGGCAGGACTCAATCCCACAGCGGACGGGAAATTGATTGTCGATCCTCTCTTTGCGCAAAACGACCTGCAATATTTTTGTGTTGAGGACGTACCCTGCCTGGGTCATACCGTCTCCGTCTATTGGGATCTTGACGGCACGCGATACAACATGGGTGTCGGTTTGCACGTCTTTTGTGATGATACAAAAGTCGCCTCCTCACATAACTTGGCCAAGCTGGTTATTCAGTTGTAACCCAAAAATGCGATATCAATATTATGGTTTTGCCAAACGTGCGGCAAATAAATAAAATGAAGGGAAATTTAGTCTGGTGAAAGATACAAAAACGAGTAAATTTATTAAGGGAATATCGGTTTGTAACCCTGTTGATGTAGAAAAAGAATACCTTTTATATACAATTGACTATGCTGCCCGAAGAGGTTTTCAGCATTTTCAGATTATTGGTCCGATACATAATTACATTAAGGGTAATATTGATGGTATGATTCGCTATCGCAAGTATGAACAATTTAACGATGAAAAGGATTGCTCATATATTGACCTTTGTACGGATGTTGTGAATGAAGTGTGCGACAGAGCAGCACGCCGGGGTATAAAAGTTTACATGTGGCATCACGAAGTATATTTACCTGCGGACTTTAAGAAAGTATATCCTGAGGTTTTAAACCAATATGGTGATGTTATTATTACACACCCGCTTTTGGAAGATTTTTTGAAAAATAAAATTTTGGACTTTTTTGACTCCTATCCCTTGATGGACGGCATTGTTCTGACTTTGCACGAAACGTCTATACCTTTGCTTAAGCTTAAAGATCAAGAGTGCGGAAAAATTGAAAGGGTTAAATTTATTACTAAACTGATTTATGACACTTGTGCATCCTTGGGCAAGACGCTGATTGTTCGTCCTTTTGCAAGCTTGCAGGAAGATTATGAAATGTTGACTACAGCATATGAGGAGATTTCGAATGAACTGATTATCATGGATAAATGGACGCAATTTGACTGGAGCCTTGCAATGCCGAGTAATCCGTTTTATAAGCAAATTCAAAAAAATCCGCTTTTGGTAGAGGCAGATATTTTTGGCGAGTTTTTTGGAAAAGGCCGTCTGCCGCTGATGCTTGATCAACATATAGAGGATAAATTTAAGTATTGCAATCAATTTCATCCTATTGGCTATGTTGCACGAATTGACCGTAACGGAGAAATCCCTTTTGGTGATGTGAATGAAGTTAACATTGATATTATGAATGCACATCTTAATGATGGACATCCTACAGAAGCGATACAGCATTTTTTTAGAAAAAAATACGGGGAGGCAGGAACTTGTGTATCGGAGCTGATGCAGAAGACGGAAACGGTTTTGCTTAAAATGCTATACATAAAGGGTTACTTATTCAGTGAATTGAGCATTTTCCCCAGCTTGAATCATTGTAAAAATCATTATTATTTTGAAATGATGCGTCGTAATGGCTGTATTGATTCTAACGAATGGTATATTCCGAAAGATTGGAAATCACCCTCGCATGAGCAGATATTAAGCGAAAAACAAGAGGCTATAGATTGTGCTGACTCGCTCATGAACCGTCTTAACGAACTTAAGGATGTTATCAACCGGGAGGAATATCATAAACTATGGGTTAAATTTTGCAATTTGCAAATAACGACAAAGCTGTGGTATTTACTTGCGGCAGTTCATATTGATTATATGATTTGCATAGAGACTAAAGAAGATGTGGATGTCAGTTTGTTTGAAAATCATTTGCAGCAGATGCAAGAACTGGACGCGAAGGGGGTCGCTTTGCTTGGTGATGCATTTTATTGCAGGTGTGGTGATGAAGGTCATGATGATTACGTGGGTCATTTTGTGCGTGATATACGTGACAGTTTACATGCAGAATTGCATGCTCAAAAAGAAATTGAGGCGTTGTATGCACCGTATGACTATGTGATTTGCGGTGCGGCAGCAGAAGGTCATCATCTTCAAAAAGAAGTCAATTTCAGTGATGTCTTTTTACGAAACGGAGAATTGTGTCGTATTCCCGGGAGTGCCAGGGGGCTTAATTTAAGTGATGTTAATTCACACGGTTGGTTTAGCTACCTCGTTAACATTAAACCGTTTGAGACAAATACTGTTCAAATTATGATGGAAAATCCGGAGGGGCATATTCAATGTCAAGTGATGATTGGCCATAGCAACTATGATGTTCATGACGAAACAATCGAAAAAAGAATTTTCACATTGCAATACAAAGAAAACGAGGGGAATAGCAGTATTCGAATTCGATTCGACAGAAATTCACCTTATGTACCTTATATATATAGAATCATTGTATTGTAATCGTTAAATCCTAATCAATTATCATAATAATGGGGGGGATAAAACAGTGCAGCTTGCATCCATTTTTACAAATTCCATGGTGTTACAGCGAGATATGCCAATCAAAATATTTGGCACGGGACGAGGACGTGTGCAGATTACATTTTTAGATGAGACGGTTACGGCCTTGTCGGAGGATGATTTTTGGTGCGTGACATTGCAGCCACATTCGGCCGGCGGCCCATATACAATGCAGGTTTTGCTGGATGAAACATGTGTTACTTTGGCTGATGTTCTGATTGGTGATGTTTTCTTGGCTTGTGGTCAATCTAATATGGAAATGCCACTTTTCAAAACGGAACATGGTCTTGAAGAAGCAGAGCATTGCCAAAATAATAACATAAGGTTTTTTACGGTTCCGCGGCGATTTAAAACAGGTGTTGATAACTATGGTTGGCACTTTAGTTCGATTTATAATACAGATACCCCATGGAAAGCTTGCGACAAGCAATCGGCATTGTTTTTTACAGCGATTGGTTATTATTTTGCAAAAAACCTTGAGCGAGAGCTAAATATTCCGATTGGCATTATATCCTGCAACTGGGGCGGTAAGAAAATTGAGTCTTTTATTCAAAGAAAGTATTTTTACGACAATTCTGCCTTGAAACCAACTATTTTGGCATATGATCGACTTATGGACGAGATAAACATGCCGGAATATGAAAAATGTTTTACAAAGTATCTTGCCGATATGAAGCACTATTGTGTGGAAAAAAGACCCGATGAGCTTGAGTGTGTTCAAAAAAACGGCCTTGCGTGGACAGAGGCACAAGAACCTTCGTTTGGGCTTCAGCCCATTATGGAGCCGGGACCTTATGACGGTGTTTCGGCAGGTAATTTATGGGAAACTATGTTTTCAACCATTGTGCCATATGGCGTTAAAGCTATGCTTTGGTATCAGGGCGAGGGAAATACACGAGACCCTGTTGGCTATGCGGAAAAGTATTTAACCTTTTTGCACTGCATTCGTGACCATTTTGGCGAGAATGTCCCATCATATGCAGTGGAATTGACACCGTATATGAGAGATGCGGCATCATTTCTAACGACGCAAACCGGCTATGAAATGGCGAATGACAACTGGGCTTTTTTGCGGGAACAGCAGCAAATCGCGACTGAAATGGAGAAAAATAATTACCTTGTAACAACACAAGGGTTAGTCAGTGATATGTATGCGATTCATCCGCGTGAAAAAAAGTTAGTTGCAGATAGGTTAAGTCTAAAGGTTTTAAGATATAGTTATGGACGTGATGTTATGGCTGATCAACCCTTGTATCGATCTGTTCGTTTTGCAGGGAACAAAGCGTTTATTGATTTTTGGAATGTTAAAACCTTTACCGGATATACACACAATGTCATTATGTATATTGCCGGTGCGGATAAAGTCATGCATAGAGCTGTTGTAGAAATTATGAATGGCAATCAGCTTTGTGTATATAGTGATCAAGTGGATCGGCCGATTTTAGTACGCTATGCATTTGAGATGTTTTATTTTGGTTCGCACTTATATAATGAAGCCGGACTGCCATTGGCACCTTTCAGAACAGATCGTTAGTATAAAAAGGAGGGAGATATGCATGAAAACAATTTATTTTCGGGATTTTGAAGTAACAGAACATATGGGATATAATTTTTATCTGGCATTTAAAGCTGTATGTAACCATAAAAATATACGAATGATTTTTGAACCTAAAGTATATGAATTGATGCCTATAGAATGCTTTGAGAGAAATTTATGTTGTTCCAACCATGGATTTAACGGTCCGAAACGTATAGCTGCATTAATTGAAAATGCAGAATCTATTGA
>ERZ1035032.831-NODE-831-length-21962-cov-5.141553_pt1 | contig 21962 bp, 16 predicted proteins | sample MGYA00520693_ERZ1035032 | MGnify/ENA primary metagenome ERZ1035032 (study PRJEB33766, sample SAMN09781740) | gut metagenome | biome: gut microbiome | host: Homo sapiens | place: Madagascar | study: EMG produced TPA metagenomics assembly of the PRJNA485056 data set... | reverse complement strand
GGCCAGCCCACGGCCTCGGGAAGTGGGAGGTGCCTGCCGGATACAAGTTCTCGCGGGAGCGAGGACGCGGGAGACGGTAGGAGGGTCGAACGAAGCAGCGCGGAGTGAGTTCCGCCGGAACTGACTGCCTGGCCGATGTGAAACACATTATGTCCGGTGTAAAAAACAGACCAATCCCTGCGCGAAAACACAATCAATGCAAGACAACTTTCAGAACTTGAATTATTATGTTAATTAAAACCAGCATTTCACATATCTGTAATCATGTTTTTTCAGAAAAAGCGTTTTCATTTTCTGAACACGGATAGTTATTCGTTACTTTGTGAAAAAACCATGTACTATCATTTCTGCACTAACGGCCTGTTGAAAAACATTATTTTCTCATCTGATGAGGACTATATTTATGGAATGAATGCCATCGCCATCTGTAAGTCGAAATATGTTGATGTGAAGATACTTGCATTCTGCATTATGAATAACCACGTCCATTTTATCCTTGACTGCACGAAAGATGAGGGGGAATCGTTCATGAGATATTATAAGCTGCTTCTGGGAGTCTATCTGAAGAAGAACTATGTCGCGGAACGTAATCTTGACGGTGCGGACATAGGATGTAAGGAAATATCGGACCCGGATTATTGTGTCCGCGCTATTGCATATGTCTTGCGGAATCCGCTCTCTGCCGGAGTGCAAGTCGCCCCCGGTGAATATCGTTGGAGTTCCGCCAACTTGTATTTTGCGTCACGGACCTTTGCCCAAAGGAATTTGATGTCAATCGGAAGCATTCCCGTCTTGAAAGTCAGGAGCCTGACCAGAAGCCATTGCCGGTTTTCTCCAGAATGGCGCCTGGATGAGAACGGTATGATATTTCCTGGCGACTATGTTGATTATGAGAGTGTTGAGAGAATTTTCCTGCGCCCGTCGCAGTTACTTTACTATGTTCTGAAAAACAATGATTCCTCGATTGAGGCGGATACGGGGATTCTTGCCAAGTGCCGATACAGTGATAATGAATTATGCGCATCCAGGGATATTCTTATCCGAGAACATTTCGGGAAAAGCAGGTTGACGCAATTGTCAGTGGAAGAAAGGATATCTCTGGCATCAATGATGAGGCGACGCTACGGGGTGTCCCTGCCGTCATTGTCCAGAATTATCCAGATCGACAGAAAATTGCTTCGGGGTATGCTCTGATTTTCCGAACAAGTTGGCAGGCTGAGATTTTGGTAAAACGCTGAATATTATGGTTTTACAGAAATACGCGCCTGCCAAGTCTCATGGAAAAACATGGGAGTTGGCAGGGCGGTTTTCCGGGGTGAGGCCTTGTAATTCTCTGATATTCAATGAATAAGCGAGTAGATGTCGCCGTGGTTCGCCTGCCAACTTGTTCAGTTTTTTAGTGCTGGGATATGCACATATGGTGGCACCGCAGCCGGAATATACCACCTCCGGCTGCTACGAGATCGGCGGTACGGGCGGCTCGGCCAGATGGTCGTCCTCCCGCCGACTCGTTGCTCTGTTTTAATATGCGACATGCAAATGCGATAGTCCCGGAAAAGTATTTAAGATTCGATATGCAAATGAGGTGGTCCCGGAAACGATTCTTGACCTTGCCGCTGAATTTCTGAACAAGTTGGCAGGTTGTGATTTTGGTAAATCGCTGAATGTTATGGTGTTACAGAAATGTGCGCCTGCCAAGTCTCATGAAAAAACATGGGAGTTGGCAGGGCAGTTTTCTGGGGTGTGGCTTGTAATTATCTGACATTCAATAAATAAGCAGAAAAACGGTGGCGTGGCTTTCCTGCCAACTTGTTCGGTTTTTTAGTGCTGGGATATGCACATATGGTGGCACCGCAGCCGGAATATATCACCTCCGGCTGCTACAAGATCGTTTAGTGTGTGTTAAAAAATAAGCTGGTAAAGATTTGGTAAAGATTCTCGAGGATGATACTGGACATCCACGATAGGGGAGAAAAGGTGTAGACCGAAAAGACGAGCAAAGATTACCAAGTTAATACAACTTCATTGAGTCATCAAGCAAATGAGAGAGTGTCAGCAGAGCAGGCGGTCGGTTCCGGCGGACGTGGCCAGCCCACGGCCTCGGGAAGTGGTAGGAGGGTCGAACGAAGCATCGCGGAGTGAGTTCCGCCGGAACTGACTGCCTGGCCGATATGAAACAGATCATGTCCGGTGGCACATGACTGATGAAGAATGAGGTGTTGACCGAGAAGATTCCCTAAGGAGGAGCATGTTGCCTTTTGAATGTTACTTATCCGTTTTAGATTTTGTGGAAAGCGAAAGACCTTGTAATTTTGTGGGAATAACAACATTACGAAAGAAATAACAACATTGCGAAAAGCGGAAAGAAATATGACAGATACGATTCAGAATCAACCGAAAACACGACGCGACGCCATAGAAATGGACAATGTCAGGAGCCAGAAAGCCAACCTGAAGAAGAACACGGACGCCAACCAGCTGCTCTCGCTCAGGAAAAGACTGGACGTGCTTCTGCGCACCGGACAACTGCTGCTCGAAAGCTCGGCGGACACGAACCGCATACGACGGAACATGGTCCGGGCTGCATTGTTTCTCGGCTTCAATGAAGACAACCTGCACATATTCATTGACCATAACATATTGATGGTCAACTACAGCGACGAGGCGCACTCCTTCACGAAATTCCAGAAACGCGTGAAAGACGGCATCAACTTCACCACCATCGAAGCCATCAGCAACCTGACATACAAGGCAGTGAGGAAACACTTCTCGGTGGAAGACTACGAAGCCGAACTCGAAAAAATCGCTGCGAGACCGAGAAACTACAGCCAGCTGGTCACATCGGCCGGAGCAGCATTGGCCTGCGGCGGATTCTGCATCCAATTCGGCTGCGACTGGATAGCATTCCTTTACGCATCACTGGCCGCATTCATCGGCTTCAACTGCCGCGCATACTTCAACAAGCTCGGCGTGAACAAATACTTCTCCATCGCCATAGCCGCGTTCGTCTCCACATTGATAGCATGGATCACGACATACCTCCCGGCATGGACCACGACACCGCTCCACCCGCTGCTCGCATGCGCCCTCTTCATTGTCCCGGGCGTGCCGCTCATCAACTTCGTGGACGACATGCTTGACACCAATTTCCGAGTCGGCATGGAACGCGCCATAAACACCGTCATGATGATGGTCGGCATGGCATTCGGTATCGTGCTGGCATTGAAAGTATGCAGCTGGACCTTCCACTTCGCACCCGACATTATGTCCATACCGATGGTTCCGGAACACCCGTATTGGATGTATGCCACGGCGGCAGCCATATCGGCCATGGGTTTCTCGATGATTTTCAATATCCCGAAACGCCTGCTTCCGGTAGTCGCGATAGGCGGCATCATTGCCGTCTGCACCCGTAACTTGGTCAGCCTGCAGCCGGACATGTACTGCCCGTTCAGCCTCGGTCAAGGCGGTATAATCGGATCACTCGCGGGAGCCACCCTCGTTTCCGTCATCTGCATCAAGGCCGTGCACGTCTTCCACACCCCTCACCAGGTCATCGCCATCTCCAGCGTGATCCCGATGGTTCCGGGAGTGCTGATGTACCGCTGCCTGTTCTCCCTCTTCACCATCCCGGGAACCGGCGGCGAACAAATGTCCAACTTCGTCACCGCCGGCGTGAACGGGCTCAATGCCTCCCTCATGATCGGTGCCATAGCCCTCGGCGTCGCCGTCCCGAACATCATCGCGAGAAGGCGGGTCAATGCCTCCAAACGTCGTGCTTTCGAGGCACAGATCAAGGAACAGCGCGAACGTGGCGGATTCATTGACATCACGAAATTATAAACCGAATAAAAACTTATAACCAAATGGGTTACACATCCAAAACACTATTGCCCGGCGAAAATGTCCTGTATAAGGGACATGTAAGTGCCTGGTATTTCGTCCCGGCATTGCTGCTGGCACTCATCGGAGCCGTCGTGCTGATCTTCGCATTGGCCCCGGAAACCGGTACCCTCGCATATATTCATCAGGACAATGACGAAACCGCCGGATTCTGCATCTTCCTGGGCGTCGCCATCCTGATATGGGCATTGATAAAATTTCTGAAGATACTCTTCTATAAATGGACCTCGGAATTCATCATCACCGATAAGCGCTGCATCCTGAAGACGGGCCTCATAAGCATCTGTGTATCAGACATTGCACTGGACAAATGCGAAGGCATCATCTTCCACCAGAGCATCGGCGGCCGCATCTTCGGATATGGAACACTCAGCGCCACCACAGGCGGACAGACATTGGACTTCCCGGGAATTGACTCACCGTTCGCCTTCCGTAACCAGCTTTTCGTAGCAATGGACAACTACAAGAAATGGCGAGCATCATCTATATGACAGACTTCGCGGAAGCCTATGCGCGCGGACTGCTCCTCGGAATCGCACGATATGCCGAGAGCGTCGGGGAGGCATGGAACATCTGCCGGCTTCCGCTGTCCATCCGCGACCGCTTCGGTATCAAGGCAGTGGTCGAATACGCCTATACTCACCACGCGGACGCCGTAATCGGACAGTTCAACCCTCAAGATGACGTGAGCCTTTTCACGAAACAAGGCATCCTCGTACTGGCACAGGACTTCAAATCCCCGTTTACCGACATCCCGAACATCCGTGGCGAATACCGCAAATCCGGAGAAATGGCAGCCGACTACTTCATTAACAAAGGCTTCCGCAACTTCGGATTCTACGGAGTGAAGCACGTGAACTGGTCCGAGGACAGACGCAAGGGCTTCCTTGACGTGATCTCCTCCAAGGTCCCGGGCTACTCCTTCTATGACATGGAAATGCTGAAAAGCGACATGTGGAACTATGACGTCGAAGGCACCGCGAAATGGCTCGAAAGCCTTCCGAAACCGGTCGCAATCCTGGCCTGCGACGACAACCATGCCTACTATCTCACGGAGTCCTGCCGAATCATGTCCCTCTCCGGAAACCATGCGAAACTCCGTATCCCTGAGGATATTGCGATACTTGGCGTGGACGACGACGAGACCATCTGCAACCTCTCCTCCGTCAAGCTTTCGTCGATAAACCAGGATGTCGAAAGGGGGGGGGGTAGAAGTCGCCCGCTACATCGACAAATGCCTCAAGCACGGGCAGACAGAAATCTACGACATCACCGTCCCCGCAACGCACATCGTCACCCGCCAATCCTCCGATATCTTCGTCAATGACGACCCGTACATCGCCAAGGTCCTCAAGTACATCCACGAAAATATCAGCCATAAGATCAATGTCGATGACATAGTAGGCCAGGTGCCTCTTTCACGTCGCCTTCTGGAAGAACGCTTCAGGAAGGTGATGGGAACATCCATATACAACTATGTGCTGAAAGTCAGGGTGGAAAAGGTCGCCGAACGCCTCTCTGACGGCAGCAGCGTATCTGATGCCGCCTTCGAATTCGGTTTCACCGACATCAAGAACCTTTCCCGCGTATTCCGCAATATCATGGGAATGTCCCCGTCTGAATACAAGGCCAGATAGTCTCGCAAGTCCGGAAACTTGCGTACCATGAGAATCTCACTCTAAATTCTGCGCGATATGAGGAGTCTCCCACGCAAAATGCCGCGTTGTTAAACGTTTTGCACGGTAATTTTGCACCATACAACCATGTAATTTCAGATGAAAAGAATAATTCCGCTAGCCATAATCATGGCATTGGTCTCATGCGGCCGCGCACAACAGACCACAGAGGCAGATCCGATGATCGGCACAGGATTCCACGGACACACATATCCGGGAGCTGCGGCTCCTTATGGCATGGTGCAGCTGAGCCCGGACACCAGGACCGAAGGCTGGGATGCCTGCTCCGGCTATCATTATGATGACAATACCATAATCGGATTCTCCCATACACACCTGAGCGGTACCGGATGCGCCGACCTGGCCGACATACTCTTCCACCCGTCGGTGGAGGCGCCGGAAAAAAGCGGAACCCGCTATGACATTGACCCTTACGCGTTCAATCATAAGGACGAAACCGCGAAGCCGGGATATTGGGCAGTGAAGCTCCCGAAAGCCGGACTCGTGGCGGAACTCACTGCTACACAGCACGCCGGAGTCCACCGCTACATCTATAGCGGCAGCGGCAGGTACATCCTCATTGACCTGAATCACGCATTGTCCGACGACAGGGTGGACCAATGCTCGTTGAGGCAAATCTCCGACACGGAAATCTGCGGCATGAGACGCACCCAGGGCTGGGTCGAAAACCAGACAATCCATTTCTACGCCAGGTTCTCACACCCTATAATCAGTTTCAATGATGCTGAACGTCAGGCACTTCTGGAATTTGCACCTGATGCAGACACATTGACCGCCGCAGTCGGAATATCGGCAGTCAGCATCGAAAATGCCAAACTGAACCTCGACACCGAAGTCCCTGAACTCGACTTCGACAAAGTCAAGGAACAGACCGGGGAAACCTGGCGCACTGCCATGGCGTGCATCCGCGTAAAAGGCGGCGCCGAAAAACAGCGTAGAATCTTCGCCACGGCACTCTATCATACAAAGATTGCCCCTAACGTGATGAGCGACGTGAACGGCCAATACATCCGTCACGACGGCAGCATCGGAACAATGCCGGAAGGCCGTAAATATTGGTCCACATTCTCCATCTGGGATACCTTCCGCGCATGGCATCCGCTTCAGACACTGACAGATACGGCATTCGTGAACGACATGGTACTGAGCTTCATGGAAATGTATGACGCCTCCGGCGAACTCCCGATCTGGCCGCTCTGGTCAGGCGAAACCGGGACAATGATCGGCTATCATTCCGTGTCGGTCATTGCCGACGCATACCTCAGGGGAGTCCGCGGATTCGACGCGGAAGCGGCATTGAAAGCGATGGTCCGCTCCTCCAATATCAACAAGAAAGGCTCGGCCCTGTACAATGAATTCGGCTTCGTTCCGTCAGACGTGAAGAAAGAATCCGTGTCACTGACATTGGAATACGCATACGACGACTGGTGCATTGCCAGAATGGCGGAAGAACTTGGACATGAAGACATTGCGAAAGAATATTACCGCAGGGCGACGAACTATGTGAACGTGTTCGACGGCTCGACATCCTTCTTCAGGGGCAGGAACCGCGACGGCAGCCGCACCACGCCGTTCGACATTTTCTCCACCGGCAGGGACTATACCGAAGCCACTCCTTGGCACTACAGATTCTTCGCGCCGCACGACGTGAACGGGCTTATCCAGCTCTTCGGCGGCAGAGAACAGTTCATCAAGGCATTGGACGACCTCTTCACCGTCGAATCCGACGAACTCACACTGGATGTCTCCGACGTTTCCGGCCTTAAAGGCCAATACGCCCACGGCAATGAGCCTAGCCACAATTTCGCATACCTCTACAGCTATGCCGGACAGCCGTGGAAGACACAGAAACTCACCCGCGAACTGCTGGACGAAATGTATGACGACACGCCGGACGGCATTATCGGCAATGAAGACTGCGGCCAGATGTCGGCATGGTATGTAATGTCCTCGCTCGGCTTCTACTCCGTATGTCCGGGCACGGGCGAATATGTCCTCACCACCCCTCTCTTCGATGAGGCTGAAATGATTATGGCTAATGGTAAAGTGCTGACTATCAAGGCGAACAATCCGGCACGAAACAGATATATAAAATCAGTCACCCTTAACGGCCGTCCTCTGACCACCACATTCATAACCTACGCGCAGCTCCTCGAAGGCGGCGTCCTGGAATATGAATTGAGCAGAGAACCTGTCAAGGACATTGACCTGGAACTCCCTTATTCCCCTCTCGACCGGCGAAGAAGCATCCGTGCCGTATACCACCTCGGAATTCAGCCTCTTCATCGATTCTGTGGACTTCACCCTCGGCACGACCACTCCGGACGCCGAAATCCGGTACACACTCGACGGCTCGGAACCTGATTCAGCGTCAATGCTTTACAATGGCGCGATCCGACTCGATGCCAGCACCGTCGTCAGCGCAAGGACCTTCCGCGAAGGCTTCCGCCCGAGCAGAACTGTCAGGCTCAATGTCGAAAAGGCGGAGTTCATCCCGGGAGTTCAGAAGTCCGGACTTGCACAGGGAGTCCGCTACCGTTTCCACAACGGAAGATTCGCATCCGTGGCCGAAATGTGCATGTCCAAAGTGACCCGCACCGGAACCATGCCGGAACCTTCCATCAATGACGCAGGCGTTGAGGACTACTTCGGATATGAATTCGAAGGTTACATCGACGTTCCTGAAAAAGCCGTATGGGAATTCGTCACCAAGAGCGACGACGGAAGCGTCCTCTACATCGACGGCAGGAAGGTCGTGGACAATGACGGCTCGCACGCTGCAGTGGCGGCTACCGGACGCATTGCATTGGACAAAGGACTCCACAAATTTACATTGCTTTATTTCGAAGACTATGAAGGTCAGGAGCTTACATGGGGTTGGAAATGCTCCGGCGAAACGGATTTCCGCCCGATTGACCGCACATCTCTTTACTATGAATAATTTTTAAGACACAATGATATCCATAAAGAAATTAATATCCGCCATCTGCCTCACGGCAATGACATTGACAGCCTCGGCGCAGGCACCGGTACTTATCCATTCCCACAATGACTACACACGCAATGTCCCTTTCTGGCAGGCATACGCGCAGAATGTGTATTCCATTGAGGCAGACGTGTTCCTGAAAGACGGAACCCTGCTCGTGGGACATGAGATGGAAGACCTCTCGCCGGACATGACATTCGAAGCATTGTACTACACGCCTGCCGTGACGATGTTCGACCGCAACGACGGCAAGCCTTACGCGAACGGACAGCCGCTTCAGCTCATGGTGGAACTCAAATCCGAGACAGCCCCGGCGATGGAGGCATTGATTGCCCTTCTTTCCCGCCGTCCTGACGTCTTCGACCCGTCCGTGAATCCTGCAGCAATAAGAATCACGATTACAGGCAATGTCCCTGCACCGGAAGATTTCTGCAAATATCCTGAATACATCAGTTTCGACGGCATCATTGACGCGGATTATACGCCGGAACAGCTTGCGCGCGTGTCCGTAATCAGCACGAACTTCGGCGCGTACTCCATCTGGAACGGCAAGGGCAGCCTCATCATCAAGGACGCCGAGGTCATCCGCGCATTGATAGACAAGGTGCACAAGATGGGCAAGCCTATCCGATTCTGGAACGCTCCGGAAGGCACGACCCCGTACTACACCTTCTACAATATGGGCATTGACTATTTCAATACCGACCATCCGGAGGTTTGCGCAGCGTATTTCGCTGATTTCCACAACAAGAACTTCCAGATAGGCGAGTTCGAGGAAAGCGACGGCGGCGTGACCGGCACCAAGAAACTCGACAAGACCACCAGAAACTTCAAGGGCTTCCGCAATGATGCCCTCCGTCTGGAAAAAGGTATCGAGGTCTATGAGCCGACTTACCTGAACGACGGCAAGGCCAAGAAAATCAAGAACGTGATTTTCCTAATGGGTGACGGTATGGGCCTTAACCAGATCACCGCAGGCGCCTACGCGAATAAGAAAGCACTTACATTGTTCAATTTCAGGAACATAGGCCTTATCTACAACAATGCTCTCGATGAATTTACCACTGACTCTGCTGCCGGCGGAAGTGCATTGGCGACAGGAGAGAAACACTGCAACAGGCATATTTCAATGAGCGTGGACGGAGTGCCTTATCCTTCGCTTTCCGACTATTTCCATGAAATGGGCAAGAAAGTGGGCGTGGTTACGCTTGGCAATGCCGTGGATGCCACACCTACCGCATTCTATGCCCACTACACGGAGCGTGACAGCTCGGATATTCTTACTGCCCAGCTGATTGACGGCCCGCTTGACCTTCTCTGCGGAAGCGGCATCGAGCAGTTTACTATCCGTCATGACGGCAGAAACCTCATTTCGGAACTGAAACAGGACGGCTATAACTTCATTACTGACACATACAAGATCAACGATCAGAAAGGCAAGGTCATATGCATCGACGAGAAGATGGGCGATGCAGCCGAGGAGAAAAACCTCTCCCTGCTCGCCGATGCGACCAATGCTGCAATCCAGAAACTTCAGGAGGACAATGCGAAAAACGGATTCTTCCTCTTCATCGAGGGCGCGAAAATCGACTATGCAGGTCACTCCAAGTGCCTTCCGGGCTCCATTATCGAAATGCTGAGCTTCGATATGGCCGTACGTGAGGCCGTCAAGTTCGCAGACAAGAACGGGGAAACATTGGTCGTAGTTACCGCTGACCACGAAACCGGCGGTCTTATGATTGTCGACGGCAACGAGCACACCGGCCGCGTGGTGGGTCTCTACAATTCCGACGACCACATGCCGGTAATGCTTCCTGTGTTCGCGTATGGTCCTGGTTCACAGAATTTTATCGGCGTGTACGAGAACTACGAAATCGCCCGAAGAATCAAGTCGCTCACAAGAAAATAACATCAGATGAAAAAGATAATTTCAGCTGCCGCAATGCTTCTTCTTTCCTGTGCCTCCATTCTGGCGCAGGACCTGAAGTCCGGTCCATACAAGCTGCCGTATAAGAATACTTATGTGAAGAGCATCTTCGTATCGGAAAATGAGTTCAGGACAGCCAAACCTGTGACTGTCAAGCCGGGATCCTTCGCAGATGCACAGAAAATCCTGCCGTCTCCGAAATGGGCCGGACACCAGGATGCCATCGACATGTATTGGCATGCCTGGGAAATCGCTGTCGGCAATATCATGCAGCCGAAACCGAATTCCGGATTCGTGTCACCGTATCTGGACGTGGCTTACAACGGCAACATCTTCATGTGGGACACATCGTTCATGATGATGTTCGCCCGCTACGGATACAGGTTCTTCCCGTTCCAGAATTCTCTGGACAATTTCTATGCGAAACAGCATCCTGACGGCTTCATCTGCAGGGAGATACGTGCTGACGGGTCGGATTGTTTCGAACGTTACGACCCTACCTCGACAGGCCCGGATTTGCTTCCATGGGTGGAACTTGCATACTACAGGCAGTTCGGCGACATTGACCGTCTGCACAAGATTTTTCCGGCGCTTTGTGCTTATGCGAAATGGTGGAAATTGAACCGGACATGGATGAACGGCACATATTGGTCCAGCGGCTGGGGAACCGGCATGGACAATATGCCGCGTGTGAAGGACGAGTACAACCAGATTTTCTCGAACGGCAAGATGATATGGCTGGACACCAACCTCCAGCAGATTCTTGTGGACGAGAGCCTCCTCCAGATAGGTTTCTATATCGAAAGATGGCAGGAAATCGAGGACCTCGAAGATGAGATGAAATTCCTCCGCACTTATGTCAATGACAATTTGTGGGATGAAGAAACCGGATTCCTCTATGACCAGTATGATGACGGAAGCCTCTGCCCGACCAAGGGCGTGGGCGCTTTCTGGGCTCTCCAGGCAGATGTCCTTCCTAAGGAAAGACTCGACAGGATGGTGGCGCATCTCGCTGATACGACGGAGTTTAACCGTCCTCACAGGGTGCCGTCCCTCTCTGCCGACCACAGGAAATACAATCCTCTCGGACGTTATTGGCAGGGCGGAATCTGGCCGGGCACCAACTATATGACAATCGACGGCCTGTGGAAACACGGCTACTATGAAATGGCGGACGAAATTGCTGACAACCATTACAATTCCGTGCTGAAAGTATGGAAGGACACCGGCACATTCTGGGAGTATTACGCTCCTGAAAAGATAGAGCCTGGCTTCATGGCGAGAAAGAATTTCGTGGGCTGGACAGGACTGCCGCCGATTGCCGTTTTCATAGAATATATCCTCGGCATCAAGTCCGACTATTCGGAAAACCGCATCGACTGGAATGTCAGGCAGCTGGAAGAACACGGCATTGACAGATATCCTTTCGGACCTGACGGAACAGTCTCATTGACAGTGAAAAAGCGCGCTTCTGCGGAGGAGAAACCGGTGATTCTCGTGAAGACCGACAAGCCTTTCGAACTTGTTGTGCGCTGGGGCGGGGAAGTCCGCACAGTCAATGTGGAAAAAAGTGGAACCATAACATTGAAATAATACTAAAACCCTTTTTATGAACAGAAAGTTCTTGGCAGCCCTTACGCTCGGCTGCATAGGCGTGATGGCTTGTGCACAGCCGAAGGAGCTGAAATTTCACGAGGACGGAAGCTTCCGTATCGTACAATTCACAGATACTCATCTGGACCCGAGCACACCTGAAAGACATGCGCAGGCGGAAAAGACATTTCCGAGAATCAGCCGCATTGTCCGTACGCAAAAGCCTGATCTTATCGTATTTACGGGCGACGTCGTTACCGGACCTCCTGCAGAAAAGATGTGGAAACGTCTGACCGATTCGCTGGACGTTTACGGCGTGCCTTACGTGGTGGTGCTCGGAAACCATGACTCCGAGCAGAACCTGACACGTCCGCAGCTTGCCGATTGCGTGCTTGCTTCGAAATATTCCCTCAATACGAAGAATAAGGACAAAGAGCTGGCTGACATGGAGATAGCCATCAAGGGCAGGGACAAGAAGCCGGGTGCGGCTCTGTATTTCCTGGATTCCCACAGCAATTCCCCGCGCGAGGACATTGACGGATATGCGTGGTTCTACGACAGCCAGGTCCAGTGGATGAGGCGCAAGAATGCCGCAATGACGGCTTCGAACGGCGGAGTTCCCGTGCCGGCGCTGGCATTTTTCCATATCTGCCTTCCTGAGTATATCGACGCATGGAAGAACAGGCGGAATCCTCATATCGGCCGTGCTGCGGAAGGGGAGTGCCCCGGTGCCATCAATACCGGCATGTTCGCTGCGATGGTCGAGGGACGGAGCGTGATGGGAACATTCGTCGGCCATGACCATGACATCGACTATATCGTCGTGGACAAGGGAATTGCGCTTGGCTACGGACGCTATTCCGGTGACAATACCACATATAACAACCTCAGGCCGGGCGCCCGTATCATCGACCTGACCGAGGGCAGCAGGTCTTACGTTACCTGGATTCTGGAGGATGACGGACGTGTAGTCGACAAGGTGGAATTCTCCGACAACAAAATCACCAAGCGTAAATAAAGATTTATAATTGGAAATTCATGAACATTGCGATAGATTTGGGCGGCACCAGTGTACGTGTCGCGCTAGTGGACGGGAGTAAGATAGTCAGTCTCATTTCAGAGCCTTGTCGTGCGGACAGGCCTGAAAATGAGGTGCTTGACCATATATGTTCACTGATAGACAGACTTTTCTCAACGGAGGTTAAAGCAATAGGTGTCGGGGTTCCGTCCGTGGTGGATGCCGAAAAGGGCATCGTTTACGATGTAGTCGGCATTCCATCATGGAAGGAAGTCCATCTGAAAGAAGTCCTGGAAGCAAAATATCACGTTCCGGCTTATATAAACAATGACTGTAACTGTTTTGCCCTCGGCGTCTCGACTTATGGAGAGGCGCGAGGCTATTCATCTGCGGTCTGCGTGACGTTGGGTACCGGTGTCGGCAGTAGCCTGGTAGTCAATGGCTCCATCTATAACGGACACAATACCGGTGCCGGAGAAATCGGCTGCATACAGTACCTCGACAAGGATTACGAGTACTATTGCAGCAGCCGCTTCTTCACAGGCAAGGGCACCACAGGCAAGGACGCCGCCGAAAAGGCTCTGGCCAATGATTCCGGGGCAATGTCCCTCTGGGATGAGTTCGGGCACAATATGGGCCAGCTGGCAATGATGATAGTCTATGCCTACGACCCTGAAATAATCGTCTTCGGAGGAAGCATCTCCACTGCGTGGAGGCTTTTCGAAAAGTCAATGCGTGCGGAACTTGGAAAATGCATTTATCCGAAAAGCATTGAAAGACTGAAGATCTGCCCTGCCGGCAGGTTGGAAATGAATATTCTTGGAGCTTCTTCATTATGCGACGCGCCGTCATTCTGATTGCTGCGGCCCTGATGCTGTCAGCATGTTGCGGACGTAACTGTCCTGCAGAAGTAGCCGTGATTCCACAGCCTCAGGTCGTGGAAACCGGAAGGCCCACTGTCGTTTTGCGTGCAGGCGAATATGACGTTGTGCGCTCTCTGGACAGCACCATGCGTGCATCTTCTTATTCTTTGGACATTGATAAAAAAGGAGTCCGTATATGTGCAGGTGATGCGGCCGGACTTTTCTATGCTGAACAGACATTGCGTCAGCTGGTTCCGGCGGATTCGGCGCAGGTGACATTGAACCGTACTCATATTGAGGATTGGCCGGAATTCGGGTACCGGGGCATGATGCTGGACGTGGCGCGCCATTTCTTCAGCATGGAAGACGTGAAGACCGTGCTGGATATCATGGCATTGCACAAGCTGAACTATCTCCACTGGCATCTGACCGACGACCAGGGCTGGCGCCTGGAAATCAATGCTTATCCGCAGCTTACGAAGGTCGGGTCAATGCGTCGCCGCACCATCATCGGCAAGGATCCCAATGGGGAATACGACGAAAACACTCCGTTCGACGAGACACCTTATGGCGGGTTCTATACCCAGGACCAGGTGCGTGAAATCGTGGAATATGCGTCGCAGCGTCACATTACGGTGGTTCCGGAAATCGAGTTCCCGGGTCATGCCGTGGCAGCCTTGGCTCCCTATCCTTGGCTGAGCTGTACAGGGGAGCAGTACCGTGTGCGTGAGACCTGGGATATTGATGACAGGGTTTACTGCATCGGAAAGGAGAGCACGTTCCGGTTCATGGAAAATGTCCTGTCAGAAGTCATTGACCTTTTCCCTTCACCTTATATACATATAGGTGGCGACGAGTGTCCCGACAAGATGTGGCAGAAGTGCCCTTCATGCGCGAAGAGGATGAAGGCCGAGGGGCTGGAGACTTACAGGCAGCTACAGGGATATGGCGTGAAGAGACTGGAGAAATTCCTTTCGGAGCATGGCCGCAGTATCATCGGCTGGGATGAAATCCTGGAAGCCGGTGTGGAATCTTCCGCTATCGTGATGTCCTGGAGAGGGGCGCAGAGCGGCATCAAGGCTGCACAGTCCGGCAATCATGTGATAATGTCACCTACGGATTATTCATATTTCGATTATTATCAGTTCGATTCCACTGTGGTACAGCCACTTGCGTGGGGCGGTTACATACCATTGGAAAAAGTCTACAGCTTCGATCCGTATGCCGGACTTGAACCTGAACAGCGGAAGCTCGTCCTGGGAATCCAGGCGAACCTGTGGTCGGAATATATCCCGTCGCTTTCGCAATTGGAGTACATGATGCTTCCTCGACTGGCAGCCCTTTCCGAGACTGCATGGTCTCCTTCGAAAAAGAATATTAATCGTTTCTTAACTGATTGTAAACGTTTTGAACGACTGTACGGGTCATTGGGCTACAATTACGCGAAGTCTGCGGAAAATGAGGACTGATATTCGCAAAATGCCGAAGTGACCGCTAACCAAAGATGTATTTTTGTCTCATTAATTAATAACATTTCTATGAAAATGAATCTAACACTACAGAACAAGGGCAGTTTTCTGACCCGGTTTCTACTGATTGGAGTGTTCTTGTTGACACTCTCGATGCCGACCTGGGCACAGGAAAAGATCACGGTATCAGGTAAGATACTTGACAATACCAACGAGCCTCTTCCTGGAGCCGCTGTTCTCGTACAGGGATCGAAAGACGGTACACAGTCTGATATCAATGGTGAGTATGTCATCACCGTCAATTCAAATGCCGTCCTCGAATTCTCTTTCATCGGATATAAGTCACAGTCTGTTTCCGTAAACGGACGTGCGAAAATCAATGTCACCCTCGAACCGGATGCTACCATGCTTCAGGAAGTCGTAGCCATCGGTTACGGTTCACAGCGCAAGGAAGACCTTTCAATGGCGGTTTCCAGCGTGAAGATGGATGACATCATGAGAAGCCGTTCTTCTGACCTCGGAACAGTGCTCCAGGGACGTCTCCCTGGTGTGACCGTGCAGAAATCCGGTGACCCTATGGCTTCTACCTCATTCACTATCCGCGGACGTGGTTCCAAGGGTAATGATGGTGACGTCAACTCCGGTGACGGTGTCCTCTTCGTGGTGGACGGTGTTCCTAACGCACCTTATATGGTAGAGGATATCGAAAGCATCACCATCCTCAAGGATGCTGCTTCTGCCGCTATCTATGGTGCTTCCGTAGGTTCTTCAGGTGTCGTTCTCATCACCACCAAGAGACCTCAGGCAGGCAAGACACACGTGGACGTGAATGCTTCATTCGGTTTCGACCAGGTGACCAACCTTCCTACATTGCTTACAGCTCAGCAGTTCTGCGACGTATGGGCAAAGGCTATTGAGAATGCTCCAGGCAAAACACTGCCTACATCAGCAGATCCTACGCAGTACAAATGGGCAAATGTAACCAATACTGATTGGCTGAACGAAATCTTCAGAAGAGGTTTCAGACAGCACTATGCAGCTACTGTTTCAGGTGGCGGTGACAAGCTCCAGAGCGTACTCAGCGTTTCTTACGACGATAACAAGGGTGTTCTCCTCAATACTTGGAGCAAGGTGTTCTCCGGAAAACTCCAGAGTGACTGGCATGTTACCAAATGGCTGAAACTTTATGAGAGAGTCTCTGTAAAGGTTTCAAACGGTCAGGGTAATGTCAATACCTCTCATCAGGGACCTATCATGGCTGCTATGTGGTATCCGCGTTCGGCTACCGTGTGGGAAACCAATGAGGATGGTTCTTTTGCTCTCGATTCCAAGGGTGAAAAGTACTATGGCGGTACATCTCCTAAATGGACCGCAGGAAGCGTATCAGGTACTCCTCTCGTATACAACCCTGTAGCGGACCTCCAGAGAATGCATCGTCTCTATCCAGAGACCAAGGTCTTCTCTACCACCGGTATTGAAATCAAACCGATTTCTTCTCTTACCATCAAATCTGAATTTACCGCTGACCTCCGTCAGGCAGAGGAAGATACATTCTATCCTGTAATGAAGGAAGCAGGTCTTGAGCGCGCAAAGAACTTCCGCGAGCAGTTCCTGTATCGTGACAACCACTGGATGTCCGAGACCACAATTTCTTGGGCGCAGGTATTCGGAAAGCACCATATCAGCGCAATGGGCGGTTTCACTGCCGACTTCAAGAAAACTCACGAAAGAGCTATCTTCACCAGAGATTATCTTTCAGAAGACAAGGACCAGCTCCTTTGGGGACAGGCCAAGGATTGGTCTTCAACACAGCCGCGTGAGTCCATCTACGAATATGCGATGGCTTCATTCCTCGGCCGTGTCGGCTACTCTTATGATGACAGATATTTCCTTACAGCTTCTATCCGTAGGGATGCTTCATCCAAGCTTCCTGTAGCCAAGAACTATGACTGGTTCCCTGCAGTGTCAGGCTCATGGAAACTCAGCTCCGAGCACTTCTATGCTAATTCTGCAGTGAAGAATGTCATGAACCTCGTGAAATTCAGAGCAGGTTGGGGTAAGGTCGGCAACGTGGACCTCTTCCCTACGAATGTAGCCGAGGCACAGCTTCTTGCTTATGAATGGCCTATCATTTTCGGTAAGGATCTGACCAACCAGATGACAGGTACTTATCTCAATACCATTCCTAACTTGAACGCCCGCTGGGAGACTACTGAGCAGACCAGTGTCGGTCTCGACCTCGGTTTCTTCAACAGCGCCCTCGAAATCAGCGTGGACTGGTACAACAAGAGAACCAAAGACCTTATCGACCAGATTCCTACTCCTCTACAGCTCGGTGTGAAGAACTCTCCTTACGGAAACATGGGTGACGTGCAGAACAAGGGATGGGAATTCTCCATCAACTACAACGGAACAGCTGCACACGGCGCTTTGAACTACAATGTATGGGGTATGTTCTCTACCAACGATGGTAAGGTCAAGAGCTATGGCGTCAGAAAGGATCCTGTTCGTCACGATACTCCTAATCTGAACAGTACCGCAATCCTTTACTCTGATGCAGGATATCCTTGGTACTCATTCAGAATTTATGAAACAGCAGGTATTTTCCGTTCACAGGATGAAATCGACAACTATGTATGGACTGACCCTGAGACAGGCGCATCCAACGCTATCCAGCCGAGTGCAAAGGTAGGTGACCTCAAATATGTGGATACCAACAACGACGGTAAGATTTCCGATGCCGACAGAGTCATGAAGGGTTCTTATGCTCCTGTCAATACTTTCTCATTCGGAGGTTCCCTCAATTGGAAAGGCCTTGATTTCTCATTCATGTTCCAGGGAGTAAGCGGAAACTACGTTTACAATGGAATGAAACAGATGTCTATGGTCGGTGGAAATGCAGGCTATGGCAATATGATGGATGCCGTGCTTGATACATGGGATTTCAACCCTACTTCAAGCAAATATCCTCGTCTCGGTATTGCAGAGGACTCCAACGGTAACTATTTCAATTTCTCAGACATCTTCCTTGAGAAAGGAGACTACCTCAGACTCAAGAACATTACCCTCGGCTATACTCTTCCTATCAAGAATTCCAGCGTTCCTAAGATCAGAGTATACGGAAGCGTTGACAATGTATGCACAATCACTGGCTATTCAGGTATCGACCCTGAGGTTGGCAACTATGGTGTCGACAGAGGCGTATATCCTGTAGCAAGGACATTCAACTTCGGTGTCAACCTTAACTTCTAATTCATGATTAATAGTACTAAAAAGATGAAACACAATATATTATTGACGATAGGCAGCGTAAGTGCCGCCCTCATCATGTCGGGTTGCTCTGACTTTCTCGAAGTGACGAAGTATGGTGCATCCACTACATGGGAAACAAAAGACGACGTGGACAGGGCTGTAGCGGCTCTCTGGTCCAATGTGTCGAACGACTCGGAAGGTGTTACCGGACGTGGTATCATGTGGCTCGAATGCTGCAGTGACAACATTACTGTAGGACGTCCTCAGGGAGAGGCGAACCAGATTAGGGATTTCAAGATGTCTCCGTCCAACGGACGTGATGTGAAAGATACCTGGGGTGCGATGTATCAGATCAATGCCAAGGCAAACAACCTCATCAAGGTCGTTCCTACCATGAAGAATCTGGACAAGAAATACATCGACCAGACTGTAGGTACAGCATATTTCTGGAGAGGACTCTCCATGCTCTGGATTGCACCTTATTATGGTGACAACGGTCCTAACGGCGGAATTCCTATCATCCTGGATACTACTGAGCCGGTGGACATGGATTCTCCAAGACCAGCATCCGTAATCATGAACTATGATCAGATTATCAAGGATATGGCCAAGGCAGCGGAACTTCTTCCTTATTTCTCGCAGATTCCTGAAAACGAGTATGGCAAGCCTCACAAGGCAGCCTGCTGGGCATTTGCTGCACGTGCCGCTCTCTATGCTACACAGTGGAACAAAGACTATTACAAGAAGGTAAGCGATTATTGCGACAAGGTTATGCAGATAACCGGAGCTGACAAGCGAGAACTTTATACGGCAGGTTCAAATCCATTCGCAGATCTTTGGACCAAGGCAAACAACTTCTCATCAGAGTATTTGTTCTCCCTTTTTGGAAATGCGGTGGACGGGCCTAAGTTCCATGGTATGTCTTTCCAGAAAGATGGATGGAAACTTTACAATACGTGGGGGTATTTCCAGCCGACTTATGGCCTATGGGCTGCTTATGACGAAAAGGATCAGCGCCGTGATGCTACCATATTGTATCCTGGACAGCATATACAATTTGTGGGGAAAGATGTGGTTTATGGTGGTTACAACGATTATGTTTATGCTACAATCGCATCTGAAACAGGTATCACATTCAGGAAATTCATGTCTCCTTGGCGAGAGGCTGACTGTAAAGGCAAGGAAGTCAATACAAATGGTGACAATGCTTCCAATACTCTCGGAATGTGCCTGATGCGCTATGCTGACGTCCTTCTCATGAAGGCTGAGGCCATGATCGCGCTGAACGGCGAAGGTGACGCTACCGCAAAGGAACTTCTCGGAAAAATCCGTCAGAGAGCAGGCCTTGCTGCGACAAACGACGCTTCCTGGAAAGAGTTGAAACTTCAGAGACGTCTCGAGCTTGCCTTCGAGTTCATGCCTAGCCGTCATATCGACCTCATCCGCTGGGGTGATGCCAAGGAAACTTATGCAAAGCCTACTCAGAAAGTAGTGAGCCATTATGATTATTCTAGCAATACTGTTGTAATCGATGGCGTTCAGAACTTCGATGAAGGAAGGACATTCGACCCTGTAATCAATCAGGTGTTCCCTATTCCGGCAAAGGCTTTCGACGGTACCATTAACCTCAAGCAGAATATCGGTTACTAATATCTTATAAGATTAGACTGACGCGGGGATGATTGAATCTGATTTCGTCATCCCCACGTTTTATAAATGAACTTAAATAATTTGCAATGAACAAAATTGGATTGATGATGTCATCGTTGCTCCTGGCTTCTGCCGCACTGATGACTTTCTCATGTTCAGGATCAAGCAATGAACCTGACAAACCCGGCCCGAAGCCGAATGCTACCACTTCTGCAGGCATCCTGCCGTTCATCACTCGTCTTTCTGACGGCGTGCTGATGACTTCGGATGCTGATTTCAATGCTGTTGACAGCTATATCGGCGGGTTGAAGGATGTCGGTTTCATCTTCCTCGACCGAGCAGATGGTGCAGGAGTGTCCTATGTGCACAAGATGACTTACAAACGTAACATCTGGTCGTTTTTCGCAGTAGGCAAGCAGGCCGGCGAAACCTTCCAGGGAGGTTATGGTATCTATTATAAAAATCCTAGCCGTACCATTACGTCTCATCAATCAGGATCAGGTGCATATATGACGGGTCTGTCTACACAGCTGACAGGTGTGATTACCAGACCGGACGCTACCACTAAGGTAGTGGATGTGGATATGAAGTTCTATTCCGCTCGTTTCGATACCGAAGATCAGGTTAAAGCTTTTGGTAGCAGTACGTTCAATGCCGTGAAGAATGAGAACAAGAACTTTGTCGCTGTCGGGACCGTAAAGAATGAATTGTTCGCTTCTCTCCAGAATGCAGTGAAGACGGCAGATTCCGCGTATGCTGTTACAGAGGTGGCCAAGGGTTCCGCATATACCATCTATATGATTGCCGGTGCCCGCTACTGGGGCCTTAACGGCGTGGAGAAGAAGAGCATTGCTTCCGGCATCGACTCTTATGAGATTAACTTAATGTGGAAATAATATCATGAACAGAATATTACGTACAATCGCATCAGTTGCGCTCCTCGCTTCCGCTCTTTCCGTTTCGGCACAGGAGAAGACCATTGTATTTGCAGATTGGAACATCCGCTCCTTCGAGAAATCCATTGGCGCAGGCCATAATATCGTACCGGTGGATGAATATGTCGAATTCATCAAGACTTTCAATGCGGACATCATCACTTTCAATGAGTTCGAGACCGTAACCGCCCGCGAAGGCGCTGAAAAAATGGCAGAGGTGGCCAAAGAACTTGGCATGTTCGGTTATTTCATCGAGTCCTATCCGAAAGGGAATGATGGATTCTATGGCAATGTGATTCTTTCCAAATGGCCTATCATCAATACGGCTTCCAGACAGATGACATATAAGAACTATAAGGGAGAAGGCTATTATCAGTTTAACTCAGATTCTGAACTTGAGCAGTATGGCGCGGACCAGCGCAGTGTAGGATATGCTGATATCCTCGTTCCGGTTTCCGCTACCGAAAGCAAGATTCTCCGTGTCGTAAGCTCGCACTTCGACCACATGGGTGCAGAATCGGTGAGAACACGTCAGGCTTCAGAGTCAGTTGAATTTGCCGGCCTTGCCAATCCTCCATATCCTACAGTCATGATGGGCGACCTGAATACTTCAGGAGGCTGACCCAAAAGGGTTGGTCTCTTTTTTTATAGGGTGTCGTAGAGTTGTCG
>ERZ1035032.829-NODE-829-length-22001-cov-6.856830_pt1 | contig 22001 bp, 29 predicted proteins | sample MGYA00520693_ERZ1035032 | MGnify/ENA primary metagenome ERZ1035032 (study PRJEB33766, sample SAMN09781740) | gut metagenome | biome: gut microbiome | host: Homo sapiens | place: Madagascar | study: EMG produced TPA metagenomics assembly of the PRJNA485056 data set... | reverse complement strand
AGCTTGTTCCGCGCGGTCTGCAGTCTGGTAATTTCCGTCTGTGTGCTCATAAAATTCTCTCCTTTTAGATTGTCGCCAGCAGGGCGTTGATGTTTCCGACCTCCGTATACACAGCGGCGGAGGTGACAGGCTTGGTATTGTCTTTCTCGACGGCCGCGGCCGTGTCGACGGACAGGGTGTTCGTTGCGACGTCCAGCTTCAGGCCGGAGCCGATGTTGTAGCCGCCGCCGGAATTATTGATCACCCGAACATTTTCCAGCGCAAATTCGATCTCCGGCCGCTTTGCGCTGACGTCAAAACGGATTTCCATCACAGCACCACCTTGCTCATGGCGTCCTCAATCCACACGCCCTGCGACGCGGTGCCGATCACAACCGGCGTGCCGGAGCCGTAAAATTTGACGCGCACCTGGATGCGCTGCTGCGTGCTGGAAAGCCGGAAAGTCTCCTCCTGCGTCAGCGGAAAAAGAAAGCGCCCCTCCGCGTCTCTGGTGACTTCCTGCGGCCAGCATTTGCGCATCGGCCCTACCGCAAACTCAATCTTTTCCACGCCGTCCGTGTCCAGCGCCTCGCCGTCCTGCGTCCCCCGAAATACCAGCGCGTACTGGTCGCCCTGCATTACAGTGATCGTCATCGTCTCACTCCTTTTCGGTGTCCAAATCTGACACCGTCTCCGAAAATCGCACAAAAGGCCCCAGCCGCTTGATATCCGCCGCCCAGCTTGCCGCATCCGGAAAGGCAATCGCTCGGGCGAGATTTTCGCCCTGGTGGCCGAGGGGCAGGATGCCCGCTCCCTCTGCAATGATCTTTTTTATGATGCGTCGCCTCCATTCTCTGCTGCTTCAAAAATGTCAATTTCTCGTTTGGCTTTGATAAATGTGGTTGTATCGTCGGAAAGTGAGATGTTGGGTAGGCTTCTTTCGTCTTTGGCGTAATCATGATACGCCAATAGCGCCCCCCACGAAACCGAAAGCAAGTCTTGCGCCGCTGTAAGATTTTTCGGCAATGCGCCCGCCGGAAGTTTTGCTTCGCTCCATTTTGTTTCTGGCAAACTGGATGTGTACACTTTGGTTGCAGTCCCCAGCGTTAACTGCCTTTTCGTGGCAATTAACCACATCGTTCTGGCTGTCCCAACATCAAATGCACCACTTGATATTGCTTCCCATTTTTCTAGGTCGCTTGATGCTACAAGCGTATCATTTAACACCACCCAATATCGTCCAGCATAGTATGCCAGACTTGATATATTGCTACTGCCTTTTGGTATGGTTGTATCATTTTTTCTCCATTCCCCATCCGGCCGCGCCGCGGTGAAGATTTTTGCGGTCAATAATGTGCTATTTTCTGAAAAACCTCCTGATGCAATCATCCATATCCCGTTTATTTTGCTTAAAAGGCCTAGCATGTACGCTTCATTGATTCTTGTGTACTGCCATTCTGTATCTCTTTCGATGTCAGTCATTGTATATATGCCTTTTTGGGTATCATTCATTGCCCAATATTCTCCATCTGTTTGAAAACTGGTAATGAATGGTACTGCATAATTCATCCCGGTAGGCGTTCTTGGCTTTGTCTGTCTTGTTGTCCACGTCTCTCCATCTGTTGACGTTGTGATATAGCATACGTCAGTGCTGTCGTATTCGCTTTTTGTTGCATACCACACAAACGCGAGCACATCGTCTGTCGATGCCGCTTGTACAAGGTTTTCATATATTTCTGTTCCTGCGGTTGCTCCGCTCGCTTCTCCTTTTTTCGTTTCGGTTTTTACTATTACATATTCTTTTAGTAATTCATCCGCTCGTGCAATGCTTAGTACAAAATCCCTCGTAATTGTTCCGTTTGGTTTTTTGCTATAAGAGCCTGCAATATACCATTTCCCCTTGAATTTTACTGGCTTTGACATTGCCTTAAATTCCGGCGCGGTTCCAACCGCTATATGATTCCATTCTGCCGCCCCATCAACATTTTTTAACATTTGATAGAGCTCTGGATAATTCGAAAACGTTACCTGTGATCCATCGCATTTAAGCCATGCGGCACCCATGCTTTCCTGCGGCGTGGTTCTGATTGTCCCAATCGGGTTAATTCTGTCCGGCATTTTCCGCAGCGCGTCATCTACAAATGGGTTTGCCACATTCAGCTGCAAAAATTTTGCCGTAGAGTCTTGCAGCATCGTCCGCTTGTTAAACGGCGTGCCGGTGTCGTCCGGTTCGTCGGCTCGCGTCATGTCGTAAGTATCTGTCTGTCCCGCAACGGGCTTGAGTTTTACCCGCCCCGGAAATTTTGGCGTTCGGTCTTTCATGTGATTTCCTCCATATCTCCCGCGTACAACTCCGCATCCGCGTATATCCAGCCGATTTCGCGGCTTTCCAGTACATCATCCACGGCGATGATTGCACGCTCGATGTTGTTCGCGCCATCCCAGTCGAGGCCGTCGATTTCGGCGGGCGGCTGCGGAGCTGAATTTTCTACAGCATCATGCACTGCATTTGCAGATTTGATGTAGGCATCCATGATGGCCTTGTCTAGCACCTCGTCAGCAGCGTAATCCTCCCGCACATCTGCCGGAACGTCAATTCCGTGCGTCCTCAAGCGGTCGCGGATGGTGATAAGCGCCGTGCCGACGCGATTTAGGTCAGATGCTTTGTATGAGCCTTTCAGACCGGCGGTAAAGTCGGCCTTTTCCTGCTCTGTTAAATCACCCCACAGCTTTTTGTACAGAGATTCCGCATAATTCACATCCGCCTGCGTCCGGTCTGTTATCAGCGTTTTCATGATTCTCATGTAGACGACCCCGTTCCTACGATATCGCAGTCTGCCGCTGCAATGCCGCTGAGTTTAATGCTCATGCTTGTAATCGTGCCGGTGATCTGGTCGCCCCACGGCGTTGTGGTCGTGACGTAATCGCCTGGCATTTCCTCGCTCATAACGATTTTCACGCCGTGCGTCTGTCGGCGCATGTAATAGTCAAAGACATGCTGCGTCACCGCTGCAACGTTCAAGACGTTTACCAGCGTCGCTTCCTTGACCTCAATAACATTCGGCTTCGTGGACGCTGTGACGTTCGGGTTCGATTTCGTCGTGACTGCCGTCGTGTGGTGGTAGGTCTTCCCGCCGACCTCAACCGTATCGCTGCCGCTGCCGGACGTGCTGTATGTGTGCGCCGTCACGCGGACCTCTGTCACAATGGCGGACGTACTAACGTCACCGCCTGTATAGAGACGGCTCAGCGGAATTTCCGCCGGGTCGTTCTCCGGGAGCCGCCATACCTTGACGTTTCCGGAACCGCTGGTATCCACAACCGCCCGCAGTGCAAATGCAACCTGCTGCAATGCCTCACGCCGTGAACAATTCGGTATGTATCCGGTAAGCTTTTCTGATTGCAGTTCTTCCGCCAGTTCCAGCCTAAAATGCCCTGCCAGAATGCTTTCCAGCACAGTCTTTGCATCTGCATTCGCGTATATCGCCGCGGCAAAAGGATCTTCGTCCAAAACGCCCAGCGCGTCAATGCAGGATACGTTATAAACGTTTTCGCTGACGCGCGTGGAATCGTCGATGTAAAATGTTCCGATCTTCGTCTTGCCGTTGTAAGCGTATATGGGCTGCTTCTCCTGAAAGATAAAATTGATATCGTCCAGCGAATCCAGCGTGAAATCCAGCGTATTCACGGCCAGCTCATCAGAAATGATGTTCAATTCCTCTGTCGCCTCGACGGCGCGCAGCTCCTGACGCTCAAATTCTCGGATAATGCCGAAAAGAATCAGCGATATCTTAACGGGCCGGTTCGGCAGATTCGTCTTATTGAACTGAATAACGATTTTGTTGTACAGCTCCACCGTCTTTTCGCAGAAATAATTCCCTGCATTCGGGAAAAACTGCTGTGTGGCGAGCTGCGTATCGCCGTTGTACCACGTCAAATTCAGATCGCTGCAATAATCTCCCGTGTCGCCATCAAATTTGAAATAGATGCCGAGAGATGTAAAACGGCCGTCAAGTGTGATTGTAATCGTCGGAGGCGTTTCAAATGTGCAATCATTCCCGCTCCGAGGCGTTGACCAGAAACCGACTGGCTCAGATTTTGGCTTGAGCTTTCGCGTTCCGTTCAGCACCCATTGATTCTGCTCCGTCGTTGCAATTGGTCCCTCAAAAGCGCCAAATGGGAGCAGCGAGGTTTTTGAAATACCCATAGCCTCGCTTGCTGTCACACTCGCAGCCGCCGCAGAGCCAACCGCCACGTCCTCATATACGACTTTTACACTCATGCTGGCACCCTCTTTGGTTTCGTGGCGACGAAATTAAACGTCAGATTGCCCCATTCGTTCCTTTGGCCGTAAGACGTCAAAAGTTCGTCGTCTCCGTTCGCTACGTATGCGTCAAACGTCAATGTGCTCTGTGCATATGGAATCGTGAGAGAATGGCTGTCCACCGGAGCGGAAATTGCCTCGTAAAACTTGTCGTATTCCGCGGGGTCCGTCCCGACGGGGTCTAGCTCGACGCTGTAGTTATAAAACGTGCCGATAATGTCGCGAACCATCGCACCGGTCATGACGCGGCCCGCGTTATCGCCATCCAGCACTGCAAAAGAGCGTTTCAGGCTTGTCACGTGCAGATTCGGGTACTCCACTCCGTCAAGAGTTAAAACACTCGTCATGCCTTCACCCCCGCCAGCCTTACGCCTACACGCTGCGTTTCTTCGTTGTTCGCCTTATAGACAGCCCGCGCAAACTCTCTGCCGTTGAGCTGCAAGATGATCGTCTGCGACCGTCCGCCGGATTCGTTCATAGCCTGTTTAAATGCCTGCACCATTGTCTCAAGCGGCGTTTCGATGTTCGTTCCGCTCTTCTGGTCGCCAAGCACCGCCATAAACTCCCGATTCGGAGGAATGACTGCGCCTTCTGCCAGCCTCGGAAGCGCAACCTGACTGACAAGCGGAATGCTGATGCCGAAGAACTTGCCGCCGATGATGGGAACCCAGTCCGGAATATCAAAGTGAATGGTATTCAAAGCGGAAATCAGAAAGTTGACACCGTCGATAATGAAGTTGATCGCTGCCTCAATGTTGGCAACAATGTTGTTCCAGATTCCCTTGAAGATCTTGGTGACACCCTGCCATGCCTTTGTCCAGTCTCCGGTAAATACGCCAACGATGAAGTCAATGACACCCGTCAAGATGTCCTTGATGTTTTTGTATACATCTGAGACAAATTTCCCATATGTTTGAAATATTGATGCGAGCAGCGGGCTCTTGGATTGCAGCCATGTGATAAACATGTTCCACGCATCCTTGATGGAGTTTACGATCGCGTTCCACGTCTGCTTCATTCCTTCCCATATCTGCTTAATACCTTCTACGGCAAGCTTCATGTCTCCGGTGAATACACCCTTGAAGAACTTTCCGAATCCGTCTATGATTTTTTTCAGCCCTTGAATCAGTTCTTCCCCGTGCCCGGTAAAGGAAACAAGTGCCACCAAAGCGGCAGCAAACCCGGCAATCAGGAGTGGAATCCAGCTGCCGGTCAGCAGACCGATCCCGATTCCAGCCGCAAGAAGTCCGGCAATGATCGTAAGCGTATTTGCTAAATTAAAGCCGTTTTCGATAACGTCTTTGATACCGACAACCAGCATGGCAAGACCGCCTACAACTAATGCAATTCCTGCCGCGATTGGTCCAAAAGCGATTGCAAGTCCAACTGCAAGCGCGGCAAGACCTGCCAGCATCCCGAGGAAGTTTTGCAAATCGATTCCGTTATTCCAAGCATCCAGCCAGAAGTATACAAGCGCAAACGCACCGGCAACAGCAAGGGCGATTCCCCAAATCTTGCTCAGGTCGTTCGTGAATAAACTTGCGATTTTCCACGCAAGAAGCCCGGCAGCGATAGCTCCTACCAAGCCGAGAATGTCGTGGAGTTTATCCTCCGCCATGTCGAGATTCGAGAAGTCCGGCGCGATCTCCGTTGATGCCGCACCACCACCCCCGCCAGCTCCAGACGCTGTGTTGTCTGTGAGCTGGTTGATCTCGTCAAAGCTTGCCATGCTCTTACTTGCGTCCTCCGCCGCAGAGCCGACACCTTCTAACGCTTTCTGTTCTTCGTTTAAGCCTTGCGCAGCGGATTTCTGCGCAGACCAACTTTTTCCGGAAAGCATCCCGAAGAACTTTGCAATAGCTGTAACAACCTGTGTCAGAATGTTCACAAGCTTCACAAAAACAGGAATCACGACTTGAAGAATCGGCTGCGCAAGTGTCAGAAGCGCCGCCTTGAGCCGCGCCACAGCTGCGCGTGCTTCGTCGTTCTTCATAATGGTTTTTCCAAGCCACGTTCTAATACTTTGCAGCGCTCTAGTAATCAGAGAGAACACCAGGACGCGCTTAAAAAGCCCGGAAACACGCTTGCTGAACGTGTTCATGCTGTCGGAAACCTTTTTCGCGGCGGATTCCATGCGCTCTGTCGCGCCGCTTGCGCTTGTGATTTGCTCCGTGAGTTCTCCGGCTTTTTGCTTTGCAGCGTCCAAAGCAGAAGTCTGCGCGATCACTTTGTCCGTGATTTTTGCATATTTCCCGTCCAAACTCTCAACGATCTTGTCCTGTTCTTTTAAGATCGCTTCCTGCTCTTTGATTTGCGTTGCAACTTCCGTCTGCCGCCCGTATGCTGTGATATAAGCATCCGGAGACGCAGACACCTTGCCGGACGTGATCTGCCGTAGCTGCTCGGATTCCGACCGCAACGATTTCAGCGCATTTTCTGCCTGTTTTGCAGATTCTTTTGCTGCGTCAAGCTGAGATTTCAGGCCACTTTGCTCTCCGGTGCTTTTTTTCAGCTCGGCTTCCATCTTGTCGATTTTCGCCGTCAGCTTATCAAGCTCCTTCTGCGCGTTTTTTGCGTCGACCTCCGCTTGAACAACGATTCTTCCATCTGCCATTTTCTCACCACCTTATTTCGAAATGCCCCATGCGGCGAGAACGTCTTTCTCTGCCTCTGTGTATGTAACTTTCAAATCGATTATATCCCTGTTCTTCCGGTAGAACTCCCGCTCCTGCTTGTCCAGAGGCTTCCCGTGTGCCTTTCTGTCTCGAATTCGGACCACTTGCGCAAACAGGCAGTCTCCAATCTCCTGATAAAACGACAGGAACGACCACCAGTGCAGATACTCAAGCGCCCGAATTTCGCATCCAGCGATTCTGTTCACGGGGGCAATAATCATGTCGAAGTCTTGCTCCCATGACATCAGCACGGGTTCCCGCTTCTTTTCTTTGCGTTCTTCCCAACGGTCTATAAACCGGAAACACTTGTTCAGAGCTTCCTTGTAGTCGCTGGCTGGCATTTCCTCGAAGTCGGGATAGAAGATTCTCAACGATGCCTCCGCCTTGTCCTGCTCGTCCAGCTCTCTATCAACAAGGGCGGTGAGGATATCCAACACCGCCCGATAGTCAGACCGGATTTCGTATTCTGTTCCGTTTACGTTGACCGATGTCGGTAAAGACCAGATTACTTTTTCCATCTCTCCATATATTTCTTGATTCTCGGGTTCGTAGCCTTCTGTTCTCTCGCAAAGGTAGTGTCGATCTGGTCGATGATGCCGAGCATCAGATTGCTCCATACAGGCAAACCGTCAGCCAGTGCGAGGACGTTCATAGAGCCGAAAAGAGGCGTGCAAAGCGGAACCCCGAAAAGGCTGTCTATCGTATCGCGCATTTCGTTGCTTTCCCGACGCGCAATCTCAAAGATTTCTTTTTTGTTCGCGTTCTTTTCCACTTCTGCCTGATATTTTCGCTGACGATCCTCCAATCCGTTGAACACGTCAAAAATTTTCTCTACAATTTCTGCGTCTGTCGGGTTGAATTCAAGCGTTACTTTGTCGTTTATGTTGATTTTTTCAACGCCAGTTGCAATCTTGATGTCCGCCATCTATCGTACCTCCTTATGCCGCATCCGGCGTAAACGTGATTTCTCCGTTGGAACCAACCGCCGCAGTGCCGGTGATTCTCTCGCCGCCCGGAGTTACCGTAAGCGGCATACCTACGAAGCCGCCGCCTTCGCCGCCAAGACCTGTTGCCTCGATTGCAGCGCCCTTGTATCTCTCTGCAAAAACAGCCGTTTTCTTCGTGCCTGCGTAATGATGCACGATAAGAATGTCCTGATTCGCCAGAGCCGCCGCGTTCTGTTCCTTAACGGCGAGGTTCCAGATATGCGTAAGCGCAACATCTCCGGCATCGAGTTCGCACGGTTCAAAGTCCTGCGTAATGATGGGCTTTTTCATCGTGGTTCTGGTCGTGCCGAGAATGTCCTTGTTCGAATCTTTCTGCCAATCGTATTCCATGCTGGAATCCGTGACGCGCGTCCCAAGCGGCGACCACACGGCGGCGGGATCAGCGCCCGTATTCACACAAAGAATCAAAAGTTCTCTGTCTACAGGCTGCCCAGCAACGGTGTTAAAGGTCATATCTGCCATAGTTAAATCACCTCATATTTCATCTTCATTAAGATTTGATGGTCTTCCCATCCGCCCTGATACATGGCGAATACCGCCGCGCGGCTGACCGATTCCATGCGACGGACACAAACGCCATCTCCAAGAGACGGATAATTCTGCGTTGCCCAATCCCCGAAGCGGTTCAGTACCGCATCAGCTTTCAGGCGCTTGTCGTTACTTCCGCCCGGCTTGATACGGGCTATGATCTTGAACTGGTATTCTGCCTCATGCCCGCCGAGCAAATACCTTTTTGTTATGTACGCACCTTGAATCACGGACAGAGCCACGCTTGCGGAATCAGCGGCGAGGAACTCATAATTGATGGTTGCGGCCGGGAGATCGTCATCCGAAAACGAGTTTACCCAGACCATCATTTTTCTGGATATGTCCTGTTCTTCCTCGGAAGAAACAAGCTTTTTTTCTTTTTCAGAGCCCATTTTTCACCGCCTTATCTGCAACTCGAATCCATTTGTCAAGGTTCTCAGCCTTTGAAGCCTCGAACCAGTGTGATTGTGCCTGCGCGTGTCCGGATGTCGTGAACACAAGGTTTTTGTCTGTCAGAACCTTCGTCCCGCCCTTTGGCGCGTATGTGCTGCCAGTCTCCGGGTCAACCATGACTTTCCCGTAATACAGGAATCTTGCATACGGTCCAGGATAGATGATCGCATTACCGTCCACAAGTGTTCTCTGGTCAAGAGAGCCCGTCAGAAACGGCACATAAGGGCTTGTGTCCTTTTTTACCTGAACCGCTACAATGTGTTCGGCTTTTGTGCAAGCCCGCGATATGGCCTCCTGAAGCTCGTCGAAGCCATCGGCTTTTACGCTGAATTTCAGCATTTTAGGATCCTCCGACTTCAAAGTGCTGCATTGACGCGCTTCCGAAGTCTTTCATATCGACTTTTGTCACCTTGTAAACATCGTCATACAGCATTTCAATCGTCTGCTCCGTCTTTTCCGGCTCAACGACCTCTCCTTTTACGAAAAAGGTCGTTCCACCGTTGCCGTCCGTGGATAGCGTCCACAAGTCGCTTTTATTGGATGCGCGCCAGAATTCCTGCGGGCCGACGTAGCGCTTCTGTGCGCCTGTCACACCGTCCACGGCAGGAGTTGAGAACGGGATGAAAAGATTGACTGCATCCGCGCCCTCAAGCCCGCTCTGGCGGACGTTCGCTGCCTTGGATGCCTCTAAAAACACGCCGCGGAGAATCGTGATATAAGACTTTTGCACATCCTCGAATGTCGTCTTATCTTCCTCTTGCGACACGTTGTAGATCGTTACAGTGTGGGGGGCGTACACCTAAAACACCTCCCCCTATACAGCAGGCCGGTATGCGCTAAATACTCTCGTGCAACATCTGCAAGAGCGCCCCTGACCTCGGCAGCTGATTTGACCGCAGCATTAGAAGAATCGCCCCCGCTCCGAATTGTTCGGGAATATCCGCCAACCGTTTCACTTTGTATTTCTCCTGCATCCGAGTCCGAAGCCGCCAATAGGCTCTTCTGTGCGAGTCTTTTTGCAAGCTCTATGGTTTTATACTCATCCGCAATCGCACAACAGGCCATCTGCACAGCTTCCAATCCAGAATTCTTTGCCGCACGTCCCTGCGTAAAGTAATCTAGGAATGAGCTGGCGCGAGTAGCCAGTGTGTAAAATTCGTCCTCGCCAATCAGCGTTCCCGCATAACGACTCAGGTAAAAATCATAGCAAGCGTATGCCATCCCGTTCCAGCTCCTTTCCCAATTGATTATGTCCCGACCGTAACGGTAGCCGTGCCGGTCTTGGTGCTATCCTGCTTTGACTTTGCAGTGACGGTAATGCTCGTGGACGTCTCATTGGATGCGACAGTCAGCACGCCGCTTTCCGTGATAGATGACTTTGCGCCGCTCTGGCTCCACTCGACGTCGCCACTTACAATGCCTTCACCAGCAACGGAGGCGGAGAACGCCTTGCTCGATCCCTTTTTCACGGTTGCAGTAGCCGGGGATACAGTCACCGTAGATACCGTGCCGGCCTTTCCATAAACCGAGAACGGGAACGGGTTGGGAATGTCAACATTGTAAGCGTTGACCGGGTTCGCAATTTCCCAACCGAGACGCATGACCGCACGCAGCGCAACCATGTCGTTCTGCATGAGGTTATACGTGATGGCTTTCGTGGTCGGATCCTGAATGACGCCCTCGGTGAAGATCTTGAACGTCATGTCCTGCCGGATTGCATAGACCAACTGCGACCAGTCGCCGATGATCATCTGCGCCTGAGACGGGTCAAATGCGCCGTTCATCGGGAAGTACATATCCATGCCGTCAAGGCCATAGCGGGTCGCGCCCTGCATATCGGACTTGAAGATGGGCTGGCCGGTCGTGTCTTTCAAGCCGCGCAGCTTTCCGCGCATCTGGATCGCGGACATAACGCCGTTCGGATTGAAGCCGTCAAGCTCGACCTTCGCGATCAGGCCGTTCTCGCCCATGATGTCGTCAAAGATGCTTGTGCCGACGGGTACGCCGTTTCCAGCAGCAATGGCAGAGGGCACAACGCCATCTCGCCACGTGGTGGGCTTGTTCGTGCCAAACAGGATAGCAGCGTCAATTACCTTGCCGAAAGCCTCGGTCAGTCTAGGTCTTACCTCGCCCCAGATGTCATAATCTGCGTCATCCAGTGCTGCTTCGGGGATGGGAACGATGACCGCGATTTCCTCGGCATAGATTTTCTTCTTGTCCCACGCCATCTTCGTGGTCTGCTTGAAAGCTTCACCGGATCCGGTATCGTTTGCTTCTCCGTTGACGAAGTACGCAGAGGGCAGCGCGTCCAGGACGTTGATGGTCTGCGTCTTGCTGGACATATTCGCCAGTCGCTTACCCATGCGCAGAACTGCGGATTCCGCGATAGCGCCCTGCATGATCTCGCGGGTTACAGGTTCCGGAATAAGACCGGAAAGTGCATTTCTGTCAATAATATTCGGCATATGATTCTCCCTTCGTTATTTCAGAGCGCCCCGAATCAGGGCGTTCATCGTACTGTTCATGTTTGTTTCTTTGGTTCCACCGCCTGCCGGTGCTGTCCAGTCGAACGTCGCTTTCTTGCGATTCGCTGTAAGCTCGTCGACAGCCTGTTCAAACGTGGTCTTGTCATTGACCATCTTCGAGGCCTTGAACGCGATAAACTCAGCGTCCTCGCCGGTCAGGCCTTTGACCAGGACGTATTTGTCCCGCTTGAGCTGTTCGGCTTCAGCCTGCAATGCAGTCAGTGCCGCCTTGCTGTCTGCAAGGTCTTTCGCCTGTTTTTCCTGCCGTTCCTGTTCGGTCTGCTGGCTGTCTTTCCATGTCCGGTATGCGGTGATTTCTTCCTCACTGGGGTATTTCTTCCGTTCTCGGTCAAGCCTCGACTGAATCATCTTGTCAACGTCGGCCTGCGTGAACGTCTTTTCCTGCTCAAGAGCAGTGATTTCCGTGCCCTGCACGTTGGGTTCTTCTGCCATAAAAATCTCCTTGTTTAACGACCTGTCGGTCAGTGTTGATAAATAAAAAGAGCCAGCTGACCACAAATCGTAGTCAACTGGCTTCATTCAGCCCATCCCGGCGAACATTTACGCCGTGGGAATTTATTCAGTTTTCAGCCGTTTTCGCTGGATCGTCTGCACGATGATGTTTCCGTCCTTGTCTCGCAGGAGTTCCACACGGAAACCAGACGCGAGCGCCCGCTCAATGGCTGTTTTTAACTTTTCGTCAATCATACACGCGTCTCCTTGACAACCTTAACCTCTTTGCAAATAAAAAAGAGGGACCGCAATAACGCAGCCCCTCGTCGTAGTTTGGTTCTTTGGCGGGTGTGCCTGTCCCCGCATCTCTTGCTAACCTCCCTTGTAAGTTTGATCGACTTCCGAGAAAGGTGTGTAGCGACACTAAATCTCTACCTCAAAGAACCATTCTATTCTATGTCAAGTATAGCTGCATTATTCTGATTTGTAAAGTATTTTTTTATTTCTCAAATACTTTTTGAATTTTTTCTCGCTGATCTTCAAAAATGTAATAATAGAATTCTTTTTGTATTCTTCATCCCCTATTACTGCAAGTTTTAAGATTAACCGGAAGTGCTCATTTGATTCTATGAACTCATGTAATATGACGGCCGTATTTTGAACAGGATCGTCGAGAATATATTGCGGGTTTTCCAGCATCTCGCCTATGTAGTGTGCATAACGCTGATAGTCGTTTGGATGGTGATCCATAATATGCTTTATTCGTTCGTCCGATATAATCACCTCATCGGTTCGTATGGAAGAAGAAACCACGCTATATTTATCTCTATCGATTCGTCCAATCGTCTGCACGCTTTCGCCACCCTTAACCGCTATTTTTTTCATTATAGCAGATTCTGGCGTGTTCGCAACGGCTTTCGTATCATTGTAGAGAACTTTTGTTCGTTCTCGCTGCTCCGGCATGCCCGCCGCTTCGCTGAAATCCTTATACTTCGCATTCAGCCGCCGTAGCTTGATATTCGCGGCTTGTGCGTCTTCGGAAAGCCCACTCTTCTCATAGCCATCTTTCAGCCGCTTCTGTGCGCGGATCTGTCGTTCAATTCTACGCTGCATCTGCGTTGCTTCATATGCAGTGTATTTCTTCCCGTCAAACTCGCAGCCAAGCCCATCATCGATATGCGCAAGCTGTTCGTCTGTGTAAGTCCGCTCCGAAACGCCAGGAAGAAACGGGTATTTATGGTGCCGACAGTTTGCGCCGGTCAATCCATCGACGTATCCATAGCCGGTAGTCTCCACAAGGTCATCGTAAAGCCCCAGCGGGTCAGGTTCGCCGCTTTCGCTCTGGTAATAGACTTTCCCTTGCCAGTCCTTGTGGCTTGACCACGGCGAAGCACCCGGCTTGTCACGCGCTCCAGAGTGCGCAGACACTTCAAAGTATCTCGTCTCAAGATACTCTGCGCTTTGGTTCGTGTACTGGTCGCAGATCTGATTCACGCCAGTCATAACGGCTCTCCGGGCAGCAACGTCGATGTGGTCAACGTGTCCGCTTTCGTAGTTCACGACTTTCAGACCACCTGCAAGCTGCTGTACAGCAGACTTAATCGCCTGATTGTAGCTTATAGCCCCGCTCTGAATCTGCATGACAGCTGAATCCAACGCCCACTGATACGCACGAGCAGGCGGGAGCATCGTCCTGCCTTTGTCCACCAGGAATCCCATAGACCGCGTGATGTTGTGGAATTCGTCGAGCGTCTGCGCTCGGATTGCCTCAATAACAGAAGCGTCAACCAGTGTCTCAGGTTGTGTAAGCCCCGCCATGTCGATGACATCGGTATAATACTTCTGGTTTCTGGCAATAACATCATCGAAAAGCCCCTTGAGCTTCTTCTCACTAATTCCAGAGGTCCTGCGGATTGCTTTTTCAATCTCCTTCGTGTCGATACCATGCGAACGAAGCGCCCGGATTGCCTGAACAGTCACTTCGTTCAGCTGATCTTTCAGCGCAAGCCTACTGCATATCTCATCGAGAAGCGTATCTTCCAGCCCTCGGAAGAGTTCTGCGAGTTCTTCGGGGAGTGCATCAAGCAGCTCCGGCGTAAATGGATAGCGGGCCATTATTCGACCTCATTCTGTTTCTCGTCCACCAGCTCTTGCAGCTTCGGAAGCATTTTCCTTGCCGTCGCTTCGTCTTCCCCATACCATTTCATGCGGTATTCAACAAGGCTCATGGCTCCCATGCTTACATCCTGCCGGTCCTGCGCCCGCTCGCTTTCGGTATCGGTGATAATCGAATCGTCGAAATTAACCGTAATCGCTACATTTTCGTTGAGCCCCGCGTTCATTGCGGTATTGCCAAGCCGCAGGATCACGCGGCACAGCTCCACAAGCGCCTGCCGCAACACGATTTCGTGTTTTCTGATTGTGCTGAACATGGTGCTGTTTTCACTGATAACCTGTGTTGCCGTCGCCACGCTGCCGCCATTAAAGCGGTAATAGGTTTCGCCGAAGCCGCACTTGCTGGACAGTACGTTCAGTTGGTCTTGAAGCCCTACATTCAGCTGCTCGGTTCTGAGCGTCGGGGAAATTGTCTCTACGACGTTTCCTTGCTGCGTATCCTCCGGAAGCAGATAGAAACGCCGGTCATTGTCATCAAGCGTCGGTTCATCGTCTTCCCACCTAGTGGCGGGCATTTTGACCATCATCATCATTGGGCCGTTTTCGAACTCATTGACGTAGCAGTCATAGGCACAGTCAACGCCGCGCAGAACGTCGATTGCATTTGCATACACAGGGATACCAACCGGAAGCAGGTAGTCAAGATTGTTTGCGATGTTCGGTCTGTCGATGACGAACTGCCGCTTGTCGCTTCCTGTATGTACGACCGGTGGGATTCTCTCGAAGCCCGGGACATCTGTAAGCAGTGCGTCGGCAAGCGTTTCGTTTTCGTATCGGTAAATGCTGTTCTCGATGACGTAAAGGCCGTTTTCATCTTTCCGGTGAACCTGCAAATACAGATAATTCTTTCCACCTCGCGTGACAACACTGTCAAACGCGCACTCCGAAATAAAGCCATTCTGCCACGCCAGAGGGAAAATGTGCTCAATCGTAACGTAATCCAGCGCGATACCGGAAACATCCCCAGGCACGACCTCGCCGCTTTCGTTGATAGCCTGCCCAATAACACGGGGGATGTAAGCCACAGTCCCAAGCGCAGACTTCATTTCCTGCATTTCGTTTGCCTTGACCGTGAAGTTGTTCGCCGTCAGGACGCTATCAACAAACGCCTGTTCTTTCTGCCCCTCAAGTGTGATCTGGACTTTCTCGTTCATCAAGAGGTTCGCCCAGTCCTCACAAATCTTTTTCGCCATGCCGAGGCTCGCACGGTTGCACTTTGTCCACTTATGCCCGTTATATCGCCGGTATTGATGGAACCCCTTGACTTTGCCGACGTACCACGACTTCCAAAGGGACACGTATGTATAGAACTCCTCTGGGATTGTCGTATACCCGAGTTCCTTTAATTTATCGATAACCGTCATGCAATAACTCCCATTCTACGGCTTACAGGTTCTAAGGCGTACCTTGTCGCATCAATCAAATGATTGTTTGCGTCTGGGTATCCGCTGATTATATCGCCGTCTTTGTTTCTCTCATATTCGTAGCCCACGAACTCATCGTAGGCATGTGGCGTTCGTTTTCTATCAATTACAATTGTTCTTCTCTGCAAGAACTTCATGCCGTATTCGACCGAGCCTGGGCCTTTGACTGCCTCGTATGCAGGTAAGCCCATCGCTCGTAAATCAGCTACGCTCTTTGGCTCCGCGCTGTCGCAGATGACGCGCACATTGCCATATCCGCGCTGTTTGATTATCGTCGCGCTCTGCTCGTTCGAAAGCTTATTCTGGTATATCTCGTCAAGCAGGTAAATTGTTTCCCTTGCCTTGTCGTAATGCAGCCGGATAAATGCAAATGGGTCTGGGAACCATCCGAAATCCACGCCCTGATAGATTTTATCGAATCTGTAAACTTCTTCGTCCGTGATCTCCCGAAGTTCGAGCCTATCAAACACATTGCCGCCGGTGCCGACCGGGATGCCGAGGTATTCATGCTGATACGCCCGCTCGTCAGTGGCTTTCAGGTGTTCAGCCTCGTCAATAAACTGCTGCCCCAGCCACTCTGGCGGTGCTTCAAGATACGTTGACTTGTGGCACAGCCTGTCCGCACGTTCTTCCAAGCTGTCTTTGTTTGCCCAGTTGTCCCGGCTGATCGGCGGATTATAGCTTTCAAAGTTCCAAAACACCGAGCCGCCGCGCATAGTCGACTGCAAGATCGTTCGTATCTCCGCACGTCCGGCAAACTGGTCTTTCTCTTCAAAGTGCGTCACAGCTATATAGCCAAACGGGACTTTGATAGACTTGATTTTCATCGGGTCATCAGCGCCACGGAACATGATCTTCTGGCCTGTAGGCTTGTATATCAGTTCCATTGGAGAAACCTTTGCTTCCCAATATGCCGCCATTCCAAGCTCACCGATTGCCCATATATACTGTGCGTACACGCTATCGCGGATAGTATTTGCAACCTTGCGCAGCACAAGCGCGTGTGTGTTTGGGTTCTGTACCAATAGTAGTGGGACAACTATGGATACATACGACGATTTCAGCGAGCCGCGACCGCCGCTTTCGTCGTAGTGCGTGTGCCCATGTTGGAATACATCCCGCGCAACTTCATAGAACGCAGAACCGATTTTCTCAGAAAGTCGAATATCAGACATCAATAATCACCCGAACGGGGTCCTTGTCATCGTTTCCCGTCTTCTCCTGCACCATAGCCCACTTATCAATCAGCGTCCCCATTGCCGTTGTTATCTGGCTCAGGTTCGCCGCCTTCAATTTGTCAGGGTCATTCAGCAGCTCCAACCCCTTCCCGATAAAGGAACACACAAGGTCTTTGTGGGCGTCCATATAGGCTATAACATCCGCCGTGTTCTCTTCTTTTTTCTGCTCACACTTTTCCACAATGTCCGCATTTGCAAGAACAATGTTCTTGACCGTTGTAGCGGACACTCCGTTTATTTTCGCCGTGGCACAGTAGTTGTTCGTCTGAACATAATCCGCCAGTATTTTCTTTTTCTGTCGGTCTGTCAGCCTCGCAGCCATCTGTCACCACCTCTTAGCAAAGTAATCCTTTTTCGTGCCCCACCGGGAAACGTAACCGGTGGGGCTAAGAAAAAGGAGGTTCCGCAGTACGCTGCGTAGCCGTAGGAAGGATGAAAGCGCAGAGGATAAACCTCTACGCTTCCATTAAAGCATATTTCAGGCGCGTCATTCCCACAACTGTGGGAATTTCACATAAAATCTTGCCTTCCGATAAGGTAATCAGTCGACACTTCGAAAAAATCTGCAATCTCGGCCAGCGAAGACGCCATCGGCTCACGTTCGCCGCGCTCATACTGCCCAATGATGTTCTTTGACAGCCCGCAGCACTCGCCAAGTGCCATCCGTGACATTCTCCGGCGTTCTCTCAGCTTCCTCAACCTCTCCGGAAAAATGTTTGCCTTGTTCTCCGTTTACATCAGCCTCCTTAGCCTCCTTGTTCTGTCTCGTCCAAGAACCCTTTGATTTCCCTCGCGTTGATTTTGATGATGTCCATTACGACATCGCTCATAATGTTAGCGGCAAATATGGCCTTGTCTTGCCCCGTCGAATTGAAATATCCTGTCTTTGTTGTCCCATCCTCCGCAGTAGCAACAATGCAGATCGATGAGGGCTTGAAATCCAGCACAGTTTTTAGGGATTCTTCCAGCCATGCGGAATACTCCTGCTTTGTAATGTCCTCCATTATTGTTCTGTCTCCTTTTTGAAACTGTCCTTCAAACACGCACACAAGAACGCCCCGTTTGTCATGACATGCCACAGCGACGGCAGGCCAGATTCCTCGTCAATGTGCGTCGGGTCTTCCCAGATTGCTAAGACGTGCCTTAAAAGCGCCTCGTGCCATCTCTCCGGCTCAATGCTGCGCCAGTCCTCCGCGTCTTTGTACTTTTGAAGCCCGTATTCCCGGGCTGCCATGATCGCCTCTATCGCCTCCACGGGGACGGTGGACGGTCTGGGCTTTCCGCCGTCAAACTTCGCGCCCTTCAACTGCTCCATGCATTACCTCCTTCAATCTTTGCGCTGAAAGCGCGCTGTATGTTTCCTTTAGGATTTCCACCGTGTAGCGCACCTAGCCGCAGCTTTCGCATAAATATCTTCTTGTTTTTATAATTCGGTCGCTGGTCGGCCTGCTGTCTTTGCACCGCATTTTTTTGTTGCATCCCGGGCAAATCATAGCTGTATCCCCCTTATGTACTTATCAAAATACGTCACAGCCACCGCCATCGCCGCCCACATGTCCGCGGAGAAGTCGTGCTCAACTACCACATAGCCAGATTCGATATTTCCTGGGTCAATCGCCAGAATTGTTCCCATCTTTTGCCTCCTTTTTCGCGAGGGCTCCGGCATAGTACAGCTTGCAACGGTTTATCTCAATCCACTGCCATGCATCGTCTTTGTAAATCAAAAACAAATTTGCGTACGAGTCGACGGCATACACTGTAAAAATACCGCCCGATAAAAGCTCAATCTGAAACATTGCCGTTCCCCCCCTGTATTTGTCTGATACTCGCCGTATTTGCCTTGTGTTTTTTCACGAGCTCTTTCGCGAGGTTCAATCCGACTGCAGTATAGTCAAATTCGGAGTCCCCGATAGCCGGTTCAACGCAGCCTTCCGTCCCGCCATATGTGCCATGATGCTGTGCGAAGTCACTTCCGTCCGGGAAACGCACTGCATAGCCGTCGTATAGGCGCTCTATTGTGCATTTGATTCCAAGATCGACGCAAAAATGGTACAACGCGCATATTTCAGTGTATTTTACTGGAAAATCTGCAGCTAGCCGTGCAGGCTTCTTCCTGAACCCGGTTCTTTCCTTGAACATCTGGATGTACGCCTGTTCGCCGCCTGCGGAGAGCTGCGCGTCAACTTCGGCCGTGGTTCCTGCTGTGAAGCAGTAGATCGCTACTGTGCAGTCTTTCTTACTCAGCCACCAGCTCGTCTTTCCGTTGAATGCATTCTGGCACGGTGAGAAGACATAGTCACCGTAAAGACGCGGAACAAGTTTTCCGGTTTCGGCCAGTTTCCTCTCCAAGTCATCAGCCACACTTCCGTCACCTCCATCCATCTTCGCGCCACAATGACAATATGGATATGCTGCCGAGACGCTTTGGGGAGCTTCGCCAAAGAAATCATTGCCTACTGTCACCGTTCGCTTGCACTCCGAGCAGTAAAAAACAGTTTCAATCGAGCGGATCTTGCTTACGCACCACCGCCCATGCACCACCTCCGTAACATCTGCGGCGTGCTGACGCAGCAGGAGCGTTTTCACTCGCTGTGGTGTCCAGCGCGGATTTTCCGCGTTGCTGGCTTCAAAATCTTTCAGTGCCGCCTCGCGGCTAATATAATCAGTCATACGCCATATACTCCCTTATGATTCTGCTTTGCATTTCCGGCTTAAAGACATAAAGCGGTGTGCATCTACTCAGGATCTCTGCTTTCAAAAGCCGCTCCGCCTGCCGCTTGGTCAGCCGCCGCTCTCGCTTCTTCGGCGGCAGCTCGCCTTTTGCCGCCGCAATGGCGGTCGGGTTGTGCTTATGTTGCCCCATCGTACCGCACCTCCACGCCAGCCTCGTCCAGCAGGTCATCAATATCGGTATCCACTCTGTTTGCCCTCCATTTCTGCCGGTTCCTGGCTGGTGACCTCTCCGCCGTGGCCTATGGTTGTATGCCCCATGGTTGCCGTTTCCTTGGCTATGCAAATAATACTCATGCTTTTGCCTCCTGTCCCAATTCTGCGCGGAACCGTTGTTCCAGTTCAAACACGCCGCGCGGCTTGCCTTTGTAATAGCCTTTCATTGGCCTGTCTATTTTCCGTTGCAGGTCTTTCAGGCGTTCCCAGTATTCCGGCAGGTAAATACACATATTCCGCAGTTCCCGCAGGTTCTTGTTGCAGCAGCACCAGCACGAAACACGGTCCAGCACGTCATAAAGGCGGATCGTGCCCTCCAGCCACGAAAACCCGTTTTCATAGCAATATGCCAAGGCTTCGGCTTCCGTCATGCCCCACTCCGCCAGCGGGTGCAGTTTATACGGCTTCCGTTCTTTTTCCAGTCGCGGCGTTTCGTCGGCAGCTATGCCAACGTAAACCATAGCGTCCCGCGCCTCCGCGTACCTGTCTATGGTTTTCAGCTTCCCCGTGGTTCCCCAGCGGCAGAGGCCGCCACACCAGCCATAACCTTGGTGTGTGCCTTTCTGCTTACTGCAAACCGGCCTTTCCAGCATATCAAACAGGAACGGGTTTTCCGGCTCCAGTCTGGTGTACTTGATCCCCAACTTCTCTAGGCGGGGCAGCATTTGATCCCGCGTGTGGTAAATCGCCTCAAACTCCATTCCAGTGTCGTAGAAAACCACCTCGTTCAGCGGGTAGCCCTTGGCAATCAGCGTTAGGAGCATAGCCAAGCTGTCCTTGCCCCAGCTGACGCTTGCAATATGCCATTTCATTCCGTTTTTTGCACCTCCATTCCCTCCGGTTCCGGCAGGTGCCAGTCCTCCGCACGGACCTGGAAAGCGTCGCCCAGTTGCATGGTGTCCGGGTAATTGTGCTGTGTGGTCTGTACGGCGTATTTGTCAATCTCGGTTGCATAGTAGGTGGTGATCTCCGCGCCCAGCTTGTCCAGCGCGATATGGCCGCAGCTCATGCCGTCGTACATAGACAGGACCTCGACCGGCTCCTCTGTCAGCCCGGTAAAATGGCTCATAATGTGGGCAATCACGTCCACGGTCCAGCCGTTGCCCAGCATTTTATACGCCTGGGTGTCGCTGACGGGAAAGGCGTATGTGTCCGGCACGGTCTGGAGGCGTTTACATTCCGTCACTGTCAGTTTGCGAATGATGTAAAATCCGTCTGCCAGTTTAATGGGGTATGTCTTTCCTTTGATGGTGATCCGCCCACCGCGAACCTCATAAACCGGCATTTGTTTTTTGTCCGTTACTCGCTCAATCACTTTCATCTTGTGTGCGTGGCCTGCGATAACAGACGGCGATTTCACATCATCAAATGTTACGGTGTACCCTTGTGCGGTGCCGCTGCCGTCTTTGTAGGTACAGCGGATATTCTGATCTGTAACCACAACGTCGCAACTATGCAGCGGGTTGTACTCAACTGCCGCAGGCACGGCATAAAGCCCGGTTTTTGCGCCCAGGCCGCCGCCATTCCCGCAGAGGGTTACGCTTTTGGCGTCCGGGCTGTAAACACGGTATTGCTGGCTGTCAAAAGTCTGGTTCTTTGCGTCGTTCTCAATGGTTCCGATCCTCACCGGCTCCACCAGAACGTTATATGGGCCGCCCTTGTGGGTGTTCGCCGTCACGCAGGCACTTTTTTCCTGCGTTGCGTCGTGGAAATAATCGAAATCAAAATGGTTCCGCCCGCCCTTGGTTTCGCGCACCATGTAATCCATTTCTTTTTCGGTCAGCGGCTTAATGGCAACAGGTTCCGCCGCACCATTCCGCTGGTGTCTGGAAACCATGTCGTCCGCCGTGGTTCCGCCAGTTGTGGACAGCAGGGCATACCCTTTTTCTTTCCAGCAGACACCACTTTCCAGAATGTCGCGCAGGAGGATCCCGCGGTCCACCGGCTGCTCCACCGCCACCTGGCTGTATGTGCCGTCCTGGTTCCGTTTGCCCGCCCAATACAGGCGCTGGCGGTTCTGTGCGCTCACCAAAGCACTGTTAATCAGCACCGGCTCAACGCCAAGCTCCGCTGTGATCTGCTCCCGAATCGCCGCCGACATGGATTTGTTGTTTTCGTACAGGAAAAAATCCGGCTGGTACTTATCCCGTGCGATACGGTAATTCAAGAACAGCTCCCAGCCTATGCCGCTGGCTTCCGTTTCGCGGTTCTTGGTTTGTGCAATGCTCCAATGCGTGCACGGACTTCCGCCAATCAAAAGCCTCATGCCTTGCC
>ERZ1035032.828-NODE-828-length-22061-cov-13.467509_pt1 | contig 22061 bp, 17 predicted proteins | sample MGYA00520693_ERZ1035032 | MGnify/ENA primary metagenome ERZ1035032 (study PRJEB33766, sample SAMN09781740) | gut metagenome | biome: gut microbiome | host: Homo sapiens | place: Madagascar | study: EMG produced TPA metagenomics assembly of the PRJNA485056 data... | reverse complement strand
TATGGAAAGGTTCTTAGAAAGAGTTTCTGTTTCTGAATACAGGAATAATTTTATTCTGAAAGGCGGAATGCTTGTTGCTTCTATTGTTGGTGTAGACATGAGAGCTGAATGATGGTATCAGCATCCGGATCAAGTTCTCTCAACCTATTAAAAAGCTGGTCGAGAAGGAACCTGTCTGCAATTACATTTTCCATTCATGGTGATGAATCAGGAATGCAGTCGTACATATTGGCTTCACCGTCTTCGGTAGGAATGTCGAGTGAAAGCGTATCTCCGGCTGCATGATATTTGCATCCGATGCAGTCTCCATCGCACTCCCAGAGATGTTTTTTGCTACACATACAACGATGATGGTGTTGCTCTTTATGACGGATGCGGTCGGCCTCCTTATAGAAAGCATCACGCTGTTCCTTTATGACAGAGATCTTCTCTCCTGTAGAGCGAAGATAGATGAATGGTGTACTAAGATTTTTGTGATTTGCCATAAATTTTCCTCCTGTGATTGGTTTTGTTGAGCAATCGCAGGGGCATTTGGCTATCACGAAATTCTTATCTTCCTATCATCACAAAACGTTGCGTGCAATTGAAAAGAAGTGTGGATTGTGATATACTTTATTAAGGTTTATTGGGGGTTGGTCTGATTTGTATACCAGAGAAAATCCTGCATCAAAATAAAAAAGTCCCTGTGATTTGCTCACAAGGACATCCAATAGTTGCTTGAGTTAACGTGTCATAGTTGGCAGAGTTAGTAGAGTTGGGATTTTGAAAAAGAGGCACAATCAATGACAAATAGTGAGAATATAAGACTCTGTGGCGGCACGTTTTTCACCTTACTGCTTGAAGATAGAAAGCCACGGGCCGGAGTAAGAGAACATTACGCGGGAGAAAAGGACGGGCTGTCTGAACCAGAAGTATTGATAGGATTATCTAAGGTCTTGGTGCCTGATTTTCAGGAACCGCTAGAAAGTGCGATGGCAACCATTAAAGGGAATACGTCAGAATATAAGAGTTGCCAAAACAAAGGAGGCACTTATTTTCCTTTTGGCAATAGCCACTGAAAACCATAGTTATGGGAAAACCAATGAAGCGCATTATGCTCACTATGGAATTATCACCGATATAAAAGTTCAAGATAATGGAATAAAGATATACTATCAGTTTTTGAATTCGATTCCACAGCAGAAACTAAATGAGCTTTTATTTGAATTAGGCCTGCGGGGGAATTCAAGTTTTCTCTATGTAATACAGCTCGCAGGTAGCAATGAATGGAGGTAGAAAATGAGCAAGGAATACGAAGAAATGAACGTAGAAAAATGGGTAAACCTTGAGGATGTAGCAGTACATTTGAGTCTCAGCCAGGATACCGTCAGGACATGGATAAAAGAAGGAAAGCTGCCTTTTTACAAAGCAGGTAAGAGATATAAGTTTAAAATTTCCGAAGTTGATGAGTGGGTTAGAACAGGGAAAATTACGGAATAAAGGAAAAGAGGTGCGGGAAAATCCACAATAGCCAGATCTCTTCGTGATAATACAGGAATAGAATGGAAAAATAGCAAGTCAGCATCAGACTATGATGTGCTTACATACAATACAGAATTTATTGATGCCAATTTCGCCAACTATGGCAATCTGGCCGGTGTATTTACCGTTTGCGAAACAAACATAGAAGTGCAAAAAAAGATAGAGGCTCTTCAAGCTGATAAGAGTTCGGTTGCGGAAAAGTATAAAAAGAAGTCCGTAGCAGCTGAATCAAAGAGAAAGGAAAAAGAAGGCGCCTTAGGAGTATTTCAGGAAGCCTGTTGGAATCAAAGCAAAACACTTAGACCAACATTTGATGTAGCTATAAAGGATTTGATGCAGAGCAGATAAAAGAAGTGTTCAAGATGATTTTTGAGGCAATGCAGCAGGAACAGCATTACAAAATGATGATGAATACGGAGTCCTGATTATGGGACACGATAAGAATTAAAATGAATTTAGTCAGGGATATCAGATCCCGATGAATGGAGGATACAGTAATGGCTGAAAAGCAGACAATTGACGCAATGTGGGACGACTCCCCTGTTGACGTTTCTACAGAGGTGAATTTTATCTGGTCTATTGCAAACAAGCTGCGCGGTACTTACCAGAGTGATAAATACAAGGATGTCATCATTCCGATGGTTATCATCCGTAGATTTGAGTGTGCATTGGCACCAACAAAACAGAAAGTAGTAGACCAGTTCAAGGCGAATCCGGCATATCCGGCAAAGGCGATGTATCGTGTATCCGGATATCAGTTCTACAACACCAGTGAGTTTGATCTTGCAGAGCTGGTAAATGATGCGGATCATTTGGCTGCAAACTTTAAATCTTACATTCAAGGTTTTTCTGCAAACATTCAGGACATTATTAAGAGTCTGGATTTTGATAAGCAGATTGACAAAATGGACAAGAACAATCGTCTGCTCAGTGTGGTGAAAGCCTTCTCGGAACTGGATCTGAATCCGGTGACAATCGATAACGTAAAGATGGGATACATCTTTGAAGATTTAATCAGAAGATTTTCAGAAAATGCTGAGGCCGGTGATCACTACACTGGCAGAGACATCATCAAGCTGATGGTCAATATTCTGCTGGCAGAAGGCTGTGATGATATCTTTGACGATGGAAAGGTCATCACCGTATTGGATCAGGCGTGTGGAACCGGCGGTATGCTTTCCACCAGCTACAACTTCATCAAGCGCTATAATCCGTCTGCGGATGTGCGTCTGTTTGGACAGGAAATTAATCCGGAATCATACGCTATCTGCTTAGCTGAGATGATGATTAAAGGTCAGAACGCAGAAAACATTTGCTATCAGGACACGATGAAAGCTGACCGATTCAAGGGAACCAAGATGCGTTTCGTCATTGAAAATCCGCCATTCGGTACACCGTGGGGTGGTAAAGATGCAGCAGAAGGTGTAGAGCAGGCCGTCAATGATGAATATACAAAAGGCTTTGACGGACGTTGGGGCGCGGGACTTCCTGGTTCTGGTGATATGCAGATGTTGTTTTTGCAGTCTGCTATAGATAAGATGGACGACAATTTTGGTCGTGCCGCCATTATTGAAAACGGTAGTCCATTGTTCTCTGGTGGAACTGCTTCCGGAGAAAGCCAGGTCCGTCGTTGGATGTTGGAAAACGATCTGATTGAGGCAATTATTGCACTACCTACGGATCTTTTCTACAACACAGGTATCGCTACATACATCTGGGTACTTTCTAAGAATAAGAGACGTGAAAGAAAAGGTAAGATTCAGCTGATCGATGCGTCTGGTTTTTATGGAAAATTGAGAAAGGCACTGGGCAATAAGAAAAACGAGATTTCATCGGGAAATCGTACGCAGATCACGAAACTATATGCAGATTTCGCTGAAAATGAGTATTGCAAGATCTATAAAAATGAGGAATTTATCTACCGCGAGTACACGGTGATGCAGCCTCTTCAGAGAAGCTATGCCATTACAGAAGATAGAATTGAAGCAATGCTGTCAAAAGGCTCTCTTTCTTCCCTTTACGACCAGGCAAAGGTGGATGAACTGGAGAATGTGGAAGAGCTGTCCGGTAAGGATTTAAAGAAGTTGGAGGCTTATCAGAATAACCAGCCACTCTACGAAGCAATCATTGCGGCGATGCAGGCGGCAATATCAGAGCAGGTTTATGATTCACCGAAAGCATTTATGCCGGTTCTGACAAAGGTCCTTGCCAATGCAACAGCAGATAAGAAGCTGCTTGATAAGGTTGCGGATGGTTTGTCTGTCATGGATAAGGATGCTGAAATTCAGAAAGACAAAAAAGGCAATATTCTCTATGATAAGGAAACCAAAGATACAGAGCTGGTGAAATGGGAAGAAAGCATCGACGATTATATGACGAGAGAAGTACTGCCGCATGTCCCGGATGCTAAGGCATTCTTTGAAGAGGATCTGGGCAAAAAGAAACCAGTCATAAAGACCGGTGCAGAGATTCCGTTTACACGCTATTTCTACAAATATCAGCAGCCAACACCTAGTGAAGAACTGGAAGTGAAGTTTATGGATCTAGAGCTTTCAGTTTCTGAACGTGTGTCAAAGTTGTTCGAGTAAGGCGGTGAAGATATGCGAGAGATGAAAGACAGCGGTATTGAGTGGGTAGGGCAAATTCCATTTTCTTGGGATGTCAAACCAATTCGAGCAAAGTTTAGAGAAGTAACGGAGAAAAATAAACTTGGAATTGAAAAAAATGCACTCAAATTTACATATGGAAATATAGTTAAAAAGGATAATTTTGATGCAGATGATGACGACTATGTTGCAAATACCATCTTGAATTACATGGTTGTGAACCCGGGCACGATAATGCTTAACGGTCTTAATCTTAATTTTGATTTTGTAACTCAAAGAGTGGCGCTTGTCAAGGAACGTGGAATTATCACATCAGCATATATTGCCTTTGCACCGATTTTAGATGATGATATTTCCACGCAGTTCTTTACATATTTGTTAAAGGCATATGATAGCTGTAAAGCATTTCATAATATGGGTGGAGGAGTTCGCAAAATATTAAATTTTGCTGAGCTAAAAAAACAGTATATTGTGTATCCGACAATTACAGAGCAAAAGAGAATTGCGAATTTCCTCGACGCCAAGTGTGCCGAGATTGATGCTCTCACAGCAGATATTCAAACTCAGATTGATATTCTGGAGCAATATAAGCGTTCCGTCATTACTGAAGTGGTAACCAAGGGGTTGAATCCAGATGTAGAGATGAAGGATAGTGGAGAATACATAGGTGGAATTCCTCAAAATTGGGAAATAAGCAGAGTAAAACACGTTGCCAAGCTTATCACAGATGGTGCTCATATTACGCCGGATACATCAAGCAGCGAAGAAAAATTTCTCTCTGTAACTGATATGGATGATTATGGAAATCTTGATTTTGATCATTGTCTGTTAATTACGGGAGAACAATTTAAAACTTTTGTGAAGACTGGCTGTAGTCCGCAGAAAAACGATGTGCTCATAAGCAAAGATGGAACAATAGGAAAGACAACGGTTGTTCGCACTGATGAAAAATTTGTAATTGCGTCATCATTAGTCATCATTAGACCGGATATGAAAAAAATCAACCCTTATTATTTGAAATATTGTCTGATGTCTGAGTTTGTCCAAGAACAGTTGCGGTCGTTGCTTGCGGGATCTGCATTAAAAAGAGTTTCTGTGGGTAAAAATGCAAATCTTAAATTTGTTTATACAGATAACATGGTAGAGCAACAAGAGATAGTTTCTATTCTGGACAAGAAATGCATTGAGATAAATAGCTGTATCGAGGATAAGAAGAAGCAATTAGACGTACTTGCCGAATACAAAAAATCTATAATCTACGAATACGTTACAGGAAAGAAGGAGGTGCCAGCTATATGATCAGACAAGGCGGATGGTACTGGTTTCTTTCCAGTGAAGAGGCAAAGCTCGAAAGGCATAAATGTGGTAAATGGATGTATTTTTTTGAAGATCAGTCCTTTGCACAGCAGATATGCGAGAAGGCCATTGCGGAGCAAGTATGCTATGAGTGCAAGTGTACCGACATGGAAGTGCAGCTTGCTCCAACGGGAGTGATTTGCTTTTACTTGAATGGTGATGACATTGAGAATCATAAGCGTGTGATTCAGTTTATGATGGACAATGATCTGATTCGGAAAACTAAGACCGGTAGATACTATAACAACAGCTTCAAGTTCGATGACCAGACTCGTGCCGGTGAATATGGGGCGGATTTTGAAGGAAAAATCAAGTTGGATGAGTTTATCGATTTGAAAACCGGCAGATGGATCAGAGAGGAGGATTAAAGCGAATGGATGATAAAAATATACTTGAGCTTCATGTGGAACAGCAGGATACCGACGGTACTGCAAAAAGAGCCGCAGAATACCATAAGCGCCTGATTCATCAGGCATCCATCCTCTCTGAGAAGGAATACCAGAAGTTCTTGTTAGAGCGACTGGAAAAGGACAATGGTTTTGTAGTCCGTAAGGCTACGAATTTTGACCGCTATTATGCCGTGGATCGTGAGATGCTCTTTAAGTTCCTGGATGATACTCAATCGGATACCATGGAGTATCTGCGCAAGATTTACAAAGACGATCTGGAAGAGACGATTGTCAGCTTCATTAATGCGGAGACTACGAAAACACGAGGCAGCCTGATTGAGGTGCTGAAACATGGTATCGAGCTTTCGAATCAGAAGATTGAGCTCATGTATACGAAGCCCGCGACTACCTTTAATCCGGAATTGACGAAGAAATACAGCCAGAATATTTTCTCTGTGATGGAGGAGGTCTGGGCCAGCGACAAGGAAAGAATCGATGTAGTTATTTTCCTGAATGGTCTGGCGATCATGGCTTTTGAGCTGAAATGTAATGCAGCAGGTCAGTCTTATCAGGATGCCATTTATCAGTTCCGTACTGACCGAAATCCGAAGACGAGACTCTTCCGCTTCAAAGCCGGAACACTTGTAAACTTCGCTATGGATTTAGAAGAAGTGTATATGACCACTAAACTTGATGGTCAGGCCACATTCTTTTTGCCTTTTAACATGGGTAATGGTCATGGTGTTACCGCAGGAGCTGGAAATCCGGCATTTAAAGATAAATACAGTGTGTCCTATATGTGGGAAGATATTCTTACGAAGGATACGATTCTTGATCTGATCAGCAAGTTTATCTTTGTGGAAGTAAAAGAAAAGGCTGATGAAGAAACCGGAAAAGTGAAGCGTTCGGAAAATCTGATTTTTCCACGTTATCATCAGCTGGATGTTATACGTAAGATACTGGCAGATGTGCGTGAGAACGGTACAGCACAGAATTATCTGATTCAGCATAGCGCTGGATCCGGAAAGACTAACTCTATTGCGTGGCTGGCACACCGGTTAACTTCACTGCATGATGCCCACAACAAGATTATCTTTGATAATGTTGTTATTGTTACAGACCGAGTTGTTGTAGATAGGCAGCTACAGAAAGCTATCATGGGTATGGAACACAAGGCTGGACTCATCCGTGTGATGGATGATAAGTGTGTGTCCGCGGACCTGGCGATTGCGCTGAATGGCAATACAAAGATTATTGCGACAACGATCCAGAAATTCCCATATATCGTTGATAGTGTAGCTAATTTGAAGAACAAGCGGTTTGCAGTCATCATTGACGAGGCGCATTCTTCGACAGCCGGTAAAGATATGGCTGCTATCACGATGACGCTTGGATCCGGAGAAGATACGGAAGCGGATGTGGAAGATATGATTTCCAGTGAAATCAAGCGAAATGGTAAGCAGACCAATGTATCAATGTTTGCTTTTACAGCAACACCGAAGCCTACCACGATTCAGCTTTTTGGGCATCAGAACACAAAGGGACAGAAGGAAGCATTTCATGTATATTCCATGAAGCAGGCGATTGAAGAGGGATTTATCCTTGATGTACTGCAGAACTATACGGAGTATTCTACTTTCTATCAGATTAACAAAGAAATTGAGGATGATCCGCGCTGTAAAACAAATGATGCGAAACGCCAGATTGCACGTTTCATAGAATTGCATGATACCAATATTGCGCAGCGTGTAGAAGTGATTGTAGAACATTTCCGCACCACGGTCATGCAGGAGTTAGGCGGTCAGGCTAAGGCAATGGTGATCACCGCTTCTCGTCAGAGTGCAGTAAAGTATCGTCAGGCATTTGAAGATTACATTGCGAAGAAAGGATACGAGGGCATTCATGCATTGGTGGCTTTCTCTGGAAAAGTAAAGCTTCCGGATGATGAGCTGGAGTATACGGAAAGCTCTTTGAATGGATTTCCAGAGGATCGTCTTACAAAGGAATTTGATACGGATAAATATCAGGTTCTCCTGGTAGCAAATAAATATCAGACCGGATTTGACCAGCCGAAACTCTGTGCCATGTATGTTCTGAAAAAGCTGAAAGGTGTCAATGCGGTACAGACGTTGTCCCGGTTAAACCGTATCTGTGCACCTTATGATAAAAAGACGTTCGTGCTGGATTTTGTAAATAGCTATGAAGATATCAAATCTGCTTTCGCACCATATTATACAACGACATTACTGGCTAATTCTGTAACACCGAGTGCTGTATATGATCTGGAAGCTAAGATTGATGCTTATGGCATATTAGATCCGGCTGATATCGAAGCGGCTAATGATATCCTGTATGCTGACAAAGTGAATGGTAAGCAGAAACAGAGATTAACCTTTTTCCTTCAGAAGAGCAAGAAGCTGATGGAACATTATGAATACAATACGCAGCGCCAGTGCGTAGCTGATATGAGAAGCTTTGTCCGCTTCTATGAATTTCTGCTGCAGGTGTCCAGCTTTGAAGATACAGATTTACATAAGAAATATAACTTTGTGTCTTATCTGCTGGCTTATATCAATATCAAACATCCAGGCGGTGGTTTTAATCTGAATGGAAAGATTAAGGCTACTAATTTCGTACAGAAGAAGGGCGAAGAGCATAAGTCGGCTGATCTTGTTGCCAATCCGGTTATGAAGCTCCCGACAGCAGAGCATTTTGGGCTGACAGAAGACAAGGAAAAGAGACTATCTGAGATCATAGATGAAATTAACAGCCGCACCGGTAAGAATTATGACAATGATTTAGTGGTTAGAGCGATGCTGCAAATTCGTGATATCTTGATGAAGTCAGAAAAGTTGAAGACAAGTGCACGCAACAATACGCAGCAGGATTTTGAGTTTTCCTATTTTGATGATATTGATGACGCTTTGATTGAGGGATTGTCACAGAATCAGGACTTCTTCTCCATGCTTCTCTCCAATGATGAGATGAAGCGGCAGGTTCTTGGTATTTTCTCAGATGAGATATACAAGAGTCTTCGTAATGCAAAATGATAAGGTGGTGATTTGTAATGTTCAATAAAATGCGACTAAAGTCAGCGCTTGTTGAATACAAGAAACGATTTATACAGACACAGTGGCCGGACGAAAAATATAAGTGGGAAGCTGTGAAATGCTTTCAGGTGAACTGGGATGTTAATGCGGATGATTTTGCGGCAATGCTTACAAAGGCATTGTCGCAGACAGGCAATCTGCTGGCTTCAGTAAATAACTTTCCGGCCAAAATGATTATCAAGTTTGCGGAGATAGCACAGGAAGAAGTCAGAGCAATGTTCATCGAGCTCTTTGATGAAGGCAAAGATGTGTATGAACGTATCGACTCCTTCAAGCAGAAATCGAATAGCCTTCTTGAAAGATATGGCAATGGCGCGGCACAGCATTATCAGTATGAGAATGCGATATGCACCTATTTATGGTTGCGTTATCCGGATAAGTATTACATTTATAAACTTACAGAGATCAAGGCAGTTTCCAATGAGCTGGAAAGCGATTATACGTTCAAGAAGGGCGCGTATGCAGATAACATTCGTAATTTCTTTGCTTTCTATAATGAAATCTGTGACGAGTTGAATCAAGATGAAGAACTCAAAAATATGCTTGCATCACAAATAACGGGAACATGCTATCCAGATCCAGAATTAAAAACACTGACAATTGATGTTGGATTCTTTATAAGTCGATACCTGAATAAAGATGAATCTGCACCGACATCAGATGAATGGTGGCCGACAGATTATACTCCTGCATTATCAGTCGATGATTGGGAAGTATTGCTTAATGATGCGGATATATTTACAGACAGTAGCCTTGAAATAATGAAGCGCATTCTTGATTATGGAGGGAAGGCTACCTGCACTCAACTTGCGATAAAATATGGGGAAAGTAAGAATTTCTATAATTCAGGATCATCAGCGTTGGCCAGAAGAATTGTAAATAAAACAAACTGCCCAATAATGTCGCGGGACAACGATGAAAGTAAATGGTGGTCAGTTCTTTATGTTGGCAAGGCTGCCAAGAAGGATGAAGAAGGATCTTATGTTTGGAAGCTTAGAGATGAGCTTGCAGAAGCTCTTGGACGAGTTGATTTGTCTAAGGTGAATTTGTATGCAAATTTAGAGCCTAATTTCTGGAAGATAAGCCATGGTAATGACTGTATTTCTGATGTAGAGGCAGCAGCATTTGAAAAAAGACAAGTAATTGTGGTACATAAGGATACAGCTGCAAAGGGTAAATCAAAAGTATCTCAGGGCGAAGATTTTATGGCTACAATGAAGAAAGGCGATTTCTTCTATTTGTGCCGCGGAAACAGCATACGGCTTTTAGGACGTATTGATTCGGATGAAGTAAATGAAAATCCAGAAAAGCAGGATGGCTGGTATGAGAGAAGCTATACGGTTATTACGGAGTCTCGTGATACAAGTGCCTATTCTGGAAATAAAAAGTGGTGGACGCCAAACGAAAACTCGACTTGCATTGTTGTTCCCAAAAGTGAAACGCAGCTCTTTGAAGACTACATCTTAAAACCATATTTCAACATTACAAAAGAAGAACTTCTGAAGAACGATGCATCAGGGTTGCGCTACTGGTTTCTAAATGCAAATCCTAAAATATGGAGTATGTCCAGTATGCCAATTGGTGAGGTTCAGGACTATACCCTTTATAACGATAATGGAAATAAACGAAGGATTTTTCAGAACTTTTTAGATGCTAAGGCTGGCGATATGGTAATTGGTTATGAATCGACACCAGTAAAGCAGATCGTTGCAATTCTGCGCGTTAGTGCGGAGCAAGATGGGCAGAAAATCTATTTTGAGAAAGTAGAAGGCCTTTCCTCTCCTATTGATTTTTCGACGTTGAAAGAATGCTCAGAGCTTGAGAAAATGGAATATTTCTCTATGACACAGGGCAGCTTGTTTAAGCTTACACGCGGAGAATATGATTTTATCATCGACATGATCCGAGAGGAAAATCCGGCTCCTTCAGGGAAAGGCAATACCGAATATACGAAAACAGATTTTTTAAGAGAAGTCTATATGACAGAAGCCAAATACGATAGGCTTGCAGCGGTTTTGAAAAAGAAAAAGAACATTATTCTGCAAGGAGCGCCAGGAGTTGGAAAGACATTTGCAGCAAAAAGATTAGCCTATTCGGTGATGGGCGAAGTAGATGACGATCGTATCGAATTTGTTCAGTTTCATCAGAATTACTCTTACGAAGATTTCATGATGGGCTATAAGCCTGTTGAAAATGGATTTGAGCTAAAATATGGTATTTTCTATCGCTTTTGTCAGAAGGCTGCAAACCATCCAGATAAAGACTATTTCTTCATCATAGATGAGATCAACCGTGGAAACATGAGCAAGATTTTCGGAGAACTGCTGATGCTGATAGAGGCAGACTATCGAGATAAAAAAGCAACGCTGGCTTATAATGGCCTGAGCTTTTCGGTACCTAAGAGATTACATATTATCGGAATGATGAATACCGCAGACCGAAGTTTGGCAATGATTGATTATGCATTAAGACGTAGATTCAGCTTTTTCGATATAGAACCAGGCTTTGATTCGGAAGGATTTATCAATTATCAGAATAGCTTTGCAAATGAAACATTCAACACTCTCATTGAGCGTATTAAGGAACTCAACAAGGAAATAGCTCAGGATAAGGCTCTGGGTAAAGGCTTCTGCATAGGGCATAGCTATTTCTGTAATGCGAATGACTGCGCAGAAGAATGGATGAAGGACGTTGTTGATTTTGATATTTTACCGATGCTCAGTGAATACTGGTTTGACGAAAGTTCAAAGTTACAGCGGTGGGAGAATATCTTGCACGGTGTATTTCAATGACGAAAGATAAGAGCATATTCATCAAAAATATATATTATATGCTGTCCTATGCTTTTCAAACATTGAATCAGGAAAACTATGATGATGTAGCAGCTGAATCGTTTGATGAGATGTATGATCTATTGGCTGCGATTCTCGCGAAGGGAATTGGAATTCAGCTGAAACAAGGTCTCTACCGGGAGTACATAAACCGTCAGGAGGAGCTTCCGGTAATGCGCGGGAAGATTAACCTGCCGGGAACAATTAAGAATCGACTGGCACGTAAGCAGCTACTGACATGTGATTATGATGAGTTGTCTGAGAATAATCTTCTTAATCAAATAATCAAGACGGTGGTTATGTTGTTACTGCGAAATGCAAAGGTTAAGGCGGAGTACAGGGATGATCTGAAAAAGAAGATGTTATTCTTTTCTAACGTTGATCTAATTGAACCAACCTCCATACGATGGTCATCCATCAGATTTCAGAGAAACAATCAGACTTACAGGATGCTTATAAGCATTTGTCAGCTGATAATTGAGGGTATGCTTATCACAACAGATGCTGGAGAGTATAGGCTTGCATCCTTTGTGGATGAGCAACGTATGTGTAGGCTGTACGAGAAATTTATTCTTGAATATTACAGTAAGCATTTTCCTGAGCTGTCAGTCAGTGCTTCTCAGATACCTTGGTCTGTGGACGATGGAATCAGAACGATGCTGCCGGTAATGCAGAGTGATATTCATCTGCAAAAAGATAATACCGTACTGATTATTGATGCGAAATATTATAGTCACACAACTCAAACGCAGTATGAAAAACACACGCTCCATTCGAACAATATGTACCAAATATTCACGTATGTGAAGAATCGCGATTATGAATTTGGAGACGAAGATCACAAGGTTTCCGGAATGCTGCTGTATGCGAAAACGGATGAGGAAATTCAACCGGATAATGTGTATCAAATGCATGGTAACCAGATTTCGGTCAGGACATTAGATTTGAATAAGCCTTTTTCGGATATTGCTAAGCAACTGAATACCATTGCAGAAACACACTTTGATTTGAGTAAGAGTGATTCGAAGGATCCAAGTAAAATATATTGTAATTAAAGTTCGAAGAAATCCTAATAATGGGCATAGAAGCGAATTTAATGCTGATAAAACCAAACTGTTAAGACCAAACTGTTAAGACCATCCTTATATACCAATTTTAGTAACGATGAGAGTATCAGTTTTTGTTATTATTCTGATGAAACAATGGAAAATGATGATGAAACAATATTAAAAAATTTTTCATCACGATAGTAATTGATAGTCTAATTCGGATTGTAGGAGACTAGCTTAAAATGAAAAGTATTAATAAAGCAAAAAATGATTCAATAAGTGAACAAGCATCTGTTACGAAAGAAGAAATGATAGAATTTGCATCCAAATATAAAAATATCGAAGCGTTTAAGGATTTTGATGATGAAACAACGTATTGGTTTATTATGCTGTTTATCCTATTGATGTATATTGATTACAATACGCAAAAGTTATGGGAAAGTTTTGCAGAAGAAGTAAAGACAAAAAACAGATTTTTTCCAGAAAGTGAATTGCTAAAAAAGATATCTGATATCGCAGAAAAAGCAACGTGTACTATATCAAAAGGTGATATTTTGTATCGTGCACGAGATTATACCGAACAAGATTTCTTTAAAAATGATATGGTAATAGCTCTTTCTGAGATAATGAAGGATGAGTTTTCTAATTTAGAATTTGATGCTACTGACATTTTTAATGAATCAGCAATGAATATTGCGTCCATTTACCTATGTGGTGATGAGGAAAAGAGGAGAAGAATTACAGAAAAAATAGATAATCTGTTGAATAATAAAAAGGACTTCTATGGTTTTGATAAAAGTAATTCTGATGCTCCGCCGAATGCTTATGCAAAAGAGGGGAGAGCTAATCCAAAAGGAATAAGCTATTTATATACTGCAAAAGATATTAAAACGGCAATATTGGAAATGCGGCCACAGATGCAGAAAATGTATAACATAGCCACTATAGAAATCATCAGAGATGCTAAGATATTTGATTTTACATATTCGCCCGAAAAAATAAAGGAGGATGAGTATTCTATAGTTGCGGACTTACATAGAATTTCTGAAGAGTTTTCTAAGCCTAATTTTGGAGATCAAGTAGAGTATGCACCGACACAATTTCTTTGTGAATATATTAAAAGACTTGGTATTGATGGAATTAAGTTTAAAAGTGCAGTATCAGCGACTGGTACAAATGTGTTGCTTTTTGATGTTGATGCGAAAACAAGAGTTTATGATATTACAGGTTCAAAAGTGTATACTGTTAATACACTAGATATAGATATTAGCCAAGTTATGCCAATGGAAAATGAAGATAAGGAGCAATCACAAATGTTATTTATATGTTACCCCAAATGTTCAACCTGTCAAAAGGCTAAAAAATGGCTGGATGAGCATAATATAAAATATACTGAGCGCCATATTGTAGAGGTGAATCCTACTTATGACGAATTAAAGGAATGGTATGGGAAGAGTGGACTGACCCTTAAGAAGTTCTTTAATACTAGCGGGCTTCTTTATAACGAAATGCAGCTTAAGGACAAGTTGCCTACAATGAGTGAAGAGGAACAGATTCAGTTACTTGCTACAAATGGAATGTTGGTAAAGCGTCCACTTGTTGTAAATGGAGATACTGTGCTTGTTGGCTTCAAGGAAGCAGAATGGGCTGAAAAATTGAATTGATAATTTTTGAGAATTCGTTTATGTATATGGAGGAAAGGAGCTGAGAATCTCATATGTCAGATTTGTTTGATTTATCGAACTTTGATAAATATAAAGAAGATAACTGCCGAGAAGTGAAAAAGGCAGAAGGTGGATTGCCTATAGCATTATGGGAGTCGTATTCCTCATTTGCCAATTCTAATGGTGGTGTTATTATTCTTGGCGTTGGAGAGCGGCAGGATGGAACTTGGTATACTACTGGACTTAAGAATGCGGATAAACTTAAGAGAAACTTTTGGAATACAATTCATGATACTAAGAAGGTAAGCATTAATTTGCTATCGGATAAAAATGTGGAGTCCTACGAGGTTAATGGCGATACCATTCTGGTTATTTATGTACCAAGAGCTAAACGTGATCAGAAGCCTGTTTATATTAATAACGATTTATTTGGTGGCTGCTATCGTAGAGATTGGGAAGGCGACTATCATTGCTCAAAGGCAGAAATTAAAGGTATGCTCCGTGATGCTGCGGATGAGACAGAGGATATGAAGATTGTAGAACAGTTTGATATTTCTGCAATTGATACAGAGTCCTTGAAGGGATTCAGAAATCATCATAAGAGCTATCGTCCAGAGCACGTATTTAATAATTTACCAGATGATGAGTATTTAGAGAGAATAGGTGCAGCAGGATTTGGTGAGGATGGTAAATTACATCCTACTACAGCTGGGTTGCTTATGTTCGGTGAAGAATATCATATCGTAAGAGAATTTCCAGAGTATTTCCTAGATTATAGAGAGATGCTGGACCCAACAATACGTTGGACAGATCGCTTGCAGTCTAGCTCCGGTGATTGGAGCGGTAATGTATTTGATTTCTTCTTTAGAGTAAATAGCAAAATTGCAAAGGATATTAAGAAGCCTTTTAAGCTTGAAGGTATTACGAGGGTGGATGATACTCCAGTTCATAAGGCAGTTCGAGAGGCTTTAGTTAATTGTTTGGTTAATACAGATTATTTCTTGCCTTGCGGTGTAGTGATTAAGAAGGAAGATGACAAGTTGGTTATAGAGAATCCTGGTAGCATTCGCACTGGTAAAAAGCAGATGCTTCGTGGTGGTATTTCAGATCCTAGAAATAAAACACTAATGAAGATGTTTAATATGATTGGTATTGGTGAAAGAGCTGGCAGTGGTATTCCAGATATTTATCAGGTTTGGGAGAATGAAGGCTGGCCAATGCCTGTGGTGGAAGAAAGTTATAATCCTGACAGGACTCGTTTATCGCTTGAATTTAAGAAACAAGCGAACAAAACAAGCGAACAAAACAAGCGGACAAAACAAGCGAACAAAACAAGCGAACAAAATAAACATAGAAAAACAGAAGAGAATTATCAGTTGATTAGAAAGTATTTGAAGGAAAATGGATTGTCTAAGACAACGGATATCGCACAAGCTATTGGATTAAGCCCTGCCCGTACAAGAGCTATACTGAAAGAAATGTCAGGGCTTGAATATGAAGGCACAACAAATAATAGAAGATATCGCTTAGCTGATGATAATTAGTATAAATCGTGAGAGTTGTTCATAAAACAAAGAAGGTGACCGTTGGGGTGACTGATAGGGTGAACAATACAGAAAGAATAATTTGCGGAGGCACTTTATGGGAGTGATTGATATTGCCAGTAGTAAGTCTGTATGGCGTGGTATGGAATATTATAAACAGAATAAAGTTCTTTCGTATACTGTTAATGAAGATGGAAGCTGCGAAGGTATAGTAGCAGGTAGTGGAGATGGAAATTATCATGTTCATGTTGATATGGAGCATCCGCGAAAGTCCACCTGCGATTGTCCTTTGGCGAATGGAAAGAAAATCATATGCAAACATATTGTGGCTGTTTCACTTTGTCTTGATGAGTCTGAGGCAGATCGCTTTAAAAATGAAAAGACAATATATGCATCAGAGGAAGAGGAACGCAGAGCAAAGAAATATGAAAAGTATATGGGATTTGCCAGAACTATGTCACCAAGGGAACTAAGAGAAGCATATGTTGAGTTGATGATTGAACTTGATGAATATAGGTTGAAGGAAAAGTACGGGAATCCCCATATCACCTCGGCTTTACCAACGAGCCACTGCGAAGCTGTTACGCTCCTGACACGACAGAAGAAGTAACTGATAAGTCAGTTTGGTGTAAATAGTATAAAAACATTGGATTCCGTACAAAAAAGTTCCGAAATCAGGAATTTTTGTACGGAATTTTTTTTATTTGCGTACCTGGCGAAAATAAAACATCTTTATAAGACCAAATTACCCGCTTTTGTATTTTTTTCGCCGATATTGGCGTTTTAAATACAAGAAAATTCGTAGGGATCTGCAAGGCACTTTTACATTAACTTTTTACAGTCGTTGACAGTCACAGCCTTTTACCATAAAATGAACAGTAAGAATGTATGAAAAGGGAAGAGAAAAATGGGAAAATCCGAGAAACAGATAGATAAAGAGCATGAGCGCAACCAGCGGATCATTGATACAGCGTTCCGGCTTTTTGTAGAAAAGAAAATAGAAGCGGTCAGCATGGATGAGGTCGCAAAAGAAGCCGGTGTGGGACGTGCCACATTGTTCCGTTGTTACAACAATAAGACGGAGCTGGCTATTGCGGTCTGCGCATCGAAATGGAAGGATTATCTGGACAAGCTGGATGAGGTAAGACCAATCTCTTCAATACACGATATTCCGGCCATCGGAAGATTTATTTTTACGCTGGACAGTTATATCGGCATGTATCAGAACCATAAGAATCTGCTGCAGTATAATGACAACTTCAACAATTATATAACACACCAGACGGTGCGGCAGGAGGAACTGGCGAATTTCCACGCATCCCTGAATTCCGTCAACACAAGACTTCATATGATGTATGCGAAGGCAAAAGAGGACAAGACCTTCCGCACGGATATTCCGGAGGAACAGTTCATGCGTGTGACGGTGCATACCATGATGGCAGCGTGTACTCATTACGCAGGTGGTTTTATCTGGGGAGCAACGGACAACAAGGATTATACAGGAGATCTGCTGCTTTTAAAGGAAATGATCCTGAACTATGCCCAGAATGGCACCAATCTCTGATTGACATTGCAATTTCAGAAAATCTGTGATATAGTAGCCACAATTGAATATGGAGTATTCAGGTGCCGGAGCAGCCACGTAAGTAGCTGGCTCCGGTGAAAAGGGAAGCAGGTGTAAGTCCTGCACGAACTCGTCACCGTAATTAGGGAGCTGAAGCCGATAGATCACTGGGAGACCGGGAAGATGGCGGATGCAATGATCTTCAAGCCGGGAGACCTGCCTGAATGCTGTACAGAAACATTTGTTTCAAAGCCACGAGTAACTGGTTGTACGTGTAGAACGCAGACTGTATTGTCAGATGCTGTGTTCGTTTCCTATGTGTACAAACCCTTTACCTGATACAGGAAAGGGTTTTTGTTTTTGTTGCGAAAAACATGTTTCTGACTTACATATTTAAGAATACCGGGGCAAACCCCAAAATCAAAAGAGACAGAAAAACTGTCAGAGGAGGAAACATGAAAAAAAGAATCGTAGCAGTAGTACTGGCAACCGTACTGGGCGCTGTATGCATCACCGGATGCGGAAATACCCAGGAGACCGTAGAGAGCACTGCACAGGCAAGCACTGAGGCACAGACCACACAGACAGAGACCGCAGGCGCAGAGAGCAGTGAGGATGCAGATCAGGCAGCAGCCGATGAAGTGGCAGCAATGATCGATGCCATCTATGTGCAGGAGAGAACTGAGAATACCGATAAGCAGTGTGCAGATGCCAAGGCAGCATGGGATGCACTGACCGACGCACAGAAGGAACTGGTAGAGGGAGAAAATGCAGATCCCGATTATTTCGGCAGAGATACCGGAGATGCTTCCAAGGATGATCCCCGCAATCAGGATGAGATCGGTGAGAACGAGATTCTGGTAGTAAGCTTCGGTACCTCCTTTAACGACAGCCGTGTGGCTGATATCAAGGGTATCGAGGATGCGATCGCAGCAGCCAATCCCGACTGGTCTGTAAGAAGAGCATTTACCGCCCAGATCATCATCAACCATGTACAGGCAAGAGATGATGAGCATATCGACAATATGGATCAGGCACTGGACCGCGCTGTGGCAAACGGTGTTAAGAACCTGGTAGTACAGCCTACCCATCTGATGCACGGGGCAGAGTATGACGAGCTGATGGAGGCTGTAGAAGCTTACAAGGATCAGTTCGCATCCGTAAAAGTCGCTGAGCCCTTGTTAGGTGAAGTGGGAGAAGACGCAACCGTTGTCAATGCAGATAAGAAGGCAGTAGCAGAAGACTTGACCGCAGAAGCAGTGAAGACCGCTGGTTATGACAGCCTGGATGCTGCAAAGGAAGATGGCGTGGCATTCGTATTCATGGGTCACGGAACTTCCCACACCGCAAAGGTATCTTACAGCCAGATGCAGACACAGATGAACGAACTGGGATATGAAAATGTATTCATCGGAACCGTAGAAGGTGAGCCGGAAGAGACCGCCTGTGAAGAAGTCATCAAGGCTGTTGCAGAAGCAGGTTACACCAAAGTGGTTCTTCGTCCCCTGATGGTAGTAGCAGGTGACCATGCCAACAACGATATGGCAGGCGACGATGAGGATTCCTGGTTAAGCCAGTTTAATGCTTCCGGTAAGTTCGACAGCGTGGATACCCAGATCGCAGGTCTCGGCGAGATCAAGGCTATCCAGGATCTGTACGTGGCACATACCGCAGCAGCAATGGCTGAGAAATAAATAAGAATTAAAATTAGGAATAAAATAAGGATTAAAATAAGGATTAAAATAAGTAATGAAAGCAAAGACATTAATGAATAAAATCATAATTGTGGGCGGACTGAGTGCCTGTCTGCTGCTTGGCGGCTGTGGTGCCGGTCAGGCAGCGGATGCAACATCCACAGAAAGCACGATTGCCGCACAGGAAAGTACCGTAACACCGACAGAGAGCATGGAAGCGGCGGAAACTGTCAGCATGGAGACTGCGCAGAACGAAGCACAGCTTCCGGATGGTGTCTACACCGCTCAATTTTCCACGGACAGCTCCATGTTCCATGTCAGTGAAGCCTGTGACGGCAAGGGAACCCTGACGGTAAAGGATGGCGTTATGTCCATTCACATTTCCTTAGGTTCCAAGAAGATCCTGAATCTCTATCCGGGTCTGGCGGAAGATGCAGCCAAAGATGGCGCAGTGTTATTACAGCCCACCACGGATACCGTGACTTACAGTGACGGCATGACGGAAGAAGTCTACGGCTTCGATGTACCGGTACCCGTGATCGGAGAGGAATTCGATCTGGCACTGATCGGTACCAAGGGAAAATGGTACGATCATAAAGTAAAGGTATCCGATCCGGTAGCGGAAGACAGCCGGGAAGCTGCGAACGGTTCCTTTGATATGAGTACGCTGGCAGATGGCAGCTACACTATCGAACTGACGATGGAGGGCGGAAGTGGCAGAGCCTCTATCCAGTCCCCCGCACAGCTTGCGATAGCTGACGGAGCGGCAACGGCGACTCTGGAATGGAGCAGCCCGAACTATGACTATATGCTGGTGAACGGTGAAAAATATCTGCCGGTAAATACGGAAGGCAATTCCGTATTTGAAGTGCCGGTGGAAGCGCTGGATGCACCCCTTACCATGATCGGTGATACTGTGGCAATGAGCACACCTCACGAGGTGGAATACACCGTAACTTTCCATTCTGAGACACTTAAGAGTGCAGAGAGCGGCAAGTAATACATATGATGCCAGGGTCAAAAGGTCTAAGCTCACATGTTTAGCACGGATCGAAGCGGAGCGGAGACGTGGGAGTGCGTAGCACGGAGCAATCCGCAGGCACAAATATTGCAGGCTATGAAAGGCATGAGAATTTTATGTCCGGAAGAATTAGTAGAAACTTGATCTATATTCTGCTTTTGATGGGACTGCTGGGGCTAAGTGGCTGCGGCAGTCCTTCTTCTGCTTCTATGGAGACATCGTCGGAAGCACCATCTGAGGTTACCCGGGCAGCAGAGACTACGCAGGAAGAACAGACAGAATTAGTAAAAACAGGCAGCATGGAGCTGCAATATGCGGAAAATTTTGCGGTGGACTATTACGAAGATGGTTATAAGATGCTGACAACGCTTCCCGACAGTAAACGGTATCTGTTAGTGCCGGAGGGACAGCCGGTGCCAAGGGGACTGGATGAGGACGTCAGCATCTTGCAGGAACCGCTTCAAAAAATATATCTGGTGGCATCCGGGGTGATGGATATGTTCGCTTCCGTGGATGCTGTGGATCAGATCCGGTTCTCCGGGCAGAAGCAGGAGAACTGGTACATTCAGACAGCAAAGGATGCCATGGCGGCAGGGGACATGATCTATGCCGGAAAATACAGTAAACCGGATTATGAATTACTGGTGTCCGAAGGCTGTGATCTGGCGATCGAGAACCGGATGATCACGCATTCGCCGGAGGTGGTGGAAATGCTTCAAAGCTTTGACATTCCGGTGATGATCGAATATTCCAGCTATGAAAAACATCCTTTGGGAAAAGTGGAATGGGTCAAATTTTTCGGAGCCCTGATCGGCAAAGAAGTGGAGGCAGAAGAAGCCTTTGCGCAGCAGACAGAGATTCTGGAAGAGGTAGAAAGCGGGGAAAAAACAGGGAAGACCATAGCATTTTTCTATGTGACTTCCAACGGATTGATCCAGGTACGGCAGAGTACGGATTATATTCCGAAGCTGATCGAACTGGCAGGTGGAAGATACATTTTTGAGGATCTTGAGGACAGCGGAAGCGGACGCTCCACGCTGAACATGCAGGTCGAAGATTTCTATGCCGGGGCGAAGGACGCAGACATACTGATCTACAACAGCTCGATCGACGGTGGCGTGACCACGTTGGACGAGCTGATCGGCAAATGTAATATTCTAAAAGACTTTAAGGCACTACAGGAGGGGCAGGTCTATTGCACCACCAACGATATGTACCAGCAGTCCATGGCGATCGGATATTTATTGCAGGATATGCATACGGTGTTGACGGACGATGATACCGCTAAGCTGCGTTATCTGTTTCTCTTACAGTAAGTATGGAGGACTTAGAAACACAGCGTAAGTATAAGAGCGTTAGAATGAGATTAGAATACGATTGGAATACGAATAGGAAAAGAAGGAGAAAAACATGCAGCAGCGCAGGAAAATCAGATATCTCATAGCGTTTGTTCTATTGACGGCAGGCATTCTCGTGCTGCTGCTTTGCAATATAGGGATCGGAACAGTGAAGATCTCATTGACAGAAATACTGACTACGGGAAGAACCAAAGAAGGCATGAATGCCAGAATCTTGTGGGAGATCCGTTTTCCCCGGACACTGGCGGCGGGGATTCTGGGCGGAGCGCTGGCGTTAGCCGGGTATCTGCTTCAGACCTTTTTCCACAATCCCATAGCCGGACCCTTCGTCTTAGGAATTTCTTCCGGAGCGAA